>Ga0307380_10000465_pt1 | contig 63987 bp, 50 predicted proteins | sample UN3MG_FD_202239 | JGI IMG/M metagenome (GOLD analysis project Ga0307380, IMG submission 202239) | Soil microbial communities from Risofladan, Vaasa, Finland - UN-3 | ecosystem: Environmental > Terrestrial > Soil > Coastal area > Acid sulfate soil | place: Finland: Risofladan, Vaasa | collected... | reverse complement strand
GCCCCCGCCAACCCACTACGCTCCCTTCGGGAGCAAGAGACCGAGGATCAGGGGCCGCCCCCCGGGGCCAGTCCCGAAGGGACGGCAGAAGCCGGTGGCGGGGCGGTCAGGGGCCTCTCGCTGCCGTCCCTTCGGGACTTGGGGCGGGACCGGCGCCCGGGTCCGGCGGCTGAAGCCGCCGGCCACCCACTACGCTCCCTTCGGGAGCAAGAGACCGAGGATCAGGGGCCGCGCCCCGGGGCCAGTCCCGAAGGGACTGAAGGGGGTCTCGTCAGTCCCGAAGGGACTGAAGGGGGTTGCCGGCGGCTTCAGCCGCCGGATCAGGGGCCGCCCCCCGGGGCCAGTCCCGAAGGGACGGCAGAGGCCCGTGGCGGGGCGGTCAGGGGCCTCTCGCTGCCGTCCCTTCGGGACTTGGGGCGGGACCGGCGGCCGAGTCCGGCGGCTGAAGCCGCCGGCCACCCACTACGCTCCCTTCGGGAGCAAGAGACCGAGGCGCCCGCGGTTTTGCCCCCTTGCTCGCGCGGCGCTGTTTGCGGGACACGTACCTTAGCCTTTGAGGAGCAAAGACATGTGTGCTCGGACGAGACGTTACCCAGAGCCTGAGTTGCCGCCTCACGTGTGGCTCACTCGGCTGGAGAGCGTGGCGAGGAAGAGGGTGAATTGGCTCTGGCCCGGGCGTGTGCCGATGGGCAAGGTGACCCTGCTGGTGGGGGATCCGGGCCAGGGCAAGTCGCTCCTGGCCCTCGATGTCGCCGCCCGCGTCACCACAGGGGCGGCGTGGCCGGACCAGGCGGAGCCAGGGGCGAGTGGAGAGGGGCAAGGGGCAGGTGGAGACGGACAGAGCGCCGGCGGTGGCGCACTCGACCCTCGAGCCTCGGCCCTCGACACTCCCAACCCCGTTGGGAGCGTGGTTCTGATGAGTGCGGAGGATGACGTGGCCGATACGATTCGCCCGCGCCTGGAGGTGGCGGGGGGCGACATCCAGCGGGTGACCATGCTGCGGGCCATCGGCCGGCCCGAGATGGGCGCAGGCGAGCTGATGTTCTCGCTGGCGCGCGACGTGAAGGTGCTCGAATCCGTCATCCGGCAGCTTCCGGACGTGCGGCTGGTCGTCCTCGACCCCGTGAGCGCCTACCTGGTGGGCGCGGACGCGAACAGCAACGCGGCGATTCGGGCCGTGCTGGCCCCGCTGAAGAGCGTGGCGGAGAAGACGGGTGTGGCGGTGCTCGCGATCAGCCACCTGACGAAGAAGGCGGATGCCGCGCTGCTCTACCGCACGATGGGCAGCCTGGCGTTCGTGGCCGCGGCGCGGGCCGTGTGGGCGGTGGGGCCGGACCGGGCGCCCGCGGCCGCGCCGGAGTTGGCGGGGCGCAGGCTGTTCCTGCCCGTCAAGTGCAACCTGGCGGGCGGCGTCACGGGGCTGGCCTACCGCGTCGTGCCGTCGGCCGACGACCCGGAGGTGCCGATCCTGGCCTGGGAGCCCGAGCCGATCCCGCTGTCGGCGGAGGAGGCACTGGGCGTGAGCGCGGGCCGGCCCTCGCGGTGCGAGACGGCGGCGAAGTGGCTTGAGGGGCTGCTGAGCCGCGGGCCGCTGGCCGTCACCGACGTAGAGCGCATGGCTCTTGCCGCGGGGTTTTCCAAGAGGACCTTGGAACGTGCGCGCCGGGAGATGGGAGTCCTCGCGTTCCACGACGCCCCCAACGCCCCCTGGTTCCTCCGATTGGCCGATGGCGCCCTCACGCGCGATGCGGTGGGGACGCCGGTTGCCGACGCGGCTTCCTGAGGGCAGTTGGCGGCCTGTAACGGGGAAGACAGCCACTATGGAGCACGCCCTGCCAGGCATAAGAGCTTGGCAGGGCGTCACTTACATAGATCAGGCAAGAAGGGTCAAGCTCGCTACAGACCGCCAAACCCAGGGGCGGGGGGATTGGCGGCCTGTAGCTCTGTGCTCGCGGGCGGGGGGCTTACTTGAGGATGCGGAAGAGGTTGCTGTAGTCGTCGGTCCAGAGGATGGGGCGCTGCTCCTTGTCGTCGCCCTCGGAGTCCTCGGTGACGTTCCCGACGACCGAGGAGTCGAGCAGGAAATCCTCGTTCGCGGTCACGAGCATCCAGGCGGTGTAGTAGACCTCGCGCGAGTAGTCGCTGTGGCCGGTGATGAGGAGGGCCTTCCAGCCCTTGCCGAGGCGCTCGGCCTGGGCGCGGACGACGGGGCGCAGGTCCACGAAGCGGTTCGTCACGTTCACCGCGATGATGCCGTCGGGCTTGATGTGCCGGCGGTAGATGTCGAACGCCTCGGCGGTGAGGAGGTGGACGGGCACGGCGTCGCTCGAGAAGGCGTCCATCGCCAGGATGTCGTATTGCTGGCTCTGCGGGTGACGCTCGAGGGAGAGGCGGCCGTCGCCGAGGATCGTCGCGCAGTCGGCCTCGCTGTCGGTCAGGTAGGTGAAGATGGGGTGCGCGCAGTCGGTGCCCTTTCGGCCGGAGAGCTGGATGACGCTGGGGTTGATCTCGTAGAAGCGAAAGACGTCGCCCTTGTGGCCGTAGGCGGCGATGGTGCCGGTGCCGAGTCCGAGGACGCCCACGCGCAGGCCCTCGGCCTTCCGCGGGTGGTGGAGGAGTGCCATGCCGATGCCGCTGGCCTCGCCGAAGTAGGTGATGGCCTGGCGGCGGCCCTCGTCCGACTGGAGTTGTGCGCCGTGGTTGATCCGCCCATGGCTCAGGATGAGCTGGTGGCGCTCCGGGTCGCCCTTGTAGTACTCGCCCACCTTGAGCACGCCGTAGAAGTTGCGGGAGAAGGAGACCGAGCCGGTCAGCGCGTCGGCCGCCTGCTCGCCCAGATCCGCCCCCACGTAGAGGAGCGCGGCGAGGAACACGGGCAGGCAGAGCGTCCACAGCCACGCCCTCTGCCAGATCGCCAGGACGATGGCCCCGAGCGCCATCCAGACGCCCACGACGTGTTCCGGGCGCAGCCACGTGGCCTTGCCCTCCTCCAACTCGCCCGCGTGGAACGGCAGGAGGTACAGCGCGGCACTCAGGAGGAGGAAGTAGCCGGCCGCCCCCAGCCACCACCAGCGCCGCGGCCCGATCACGGCGAGGGCCGCGACGAGCAGGCCCCCGAGCGCCCAGATGCTCAGGATCTCGGGCGTGCGCAGCGGCTTGTCGCCGCCGAGGGTGAACCAGTCGAAGGGGCCGAACATCAATACGAGACCGGCAATGAGGAAGTACGCGGCCACGCCCAGCACGGCATACCAGCGCACCGGCCAGCGGCGATGCGGCTTCTTGTCCATCCAGAAGGCCGCCAGCGCCAGGGCGCAGGTGGCCCAGAGGCCGATGTGGAACTCGAGATAGGTCTTGAAGGTGTGGGGCGCCAGGAGAGAGACGAAGATGCCGCCGAGCGCGCCCCCGGCCGACACCATGAGGTAGAAGCTTGTGAGGTGCCGCGGGCGGGGCTTCAGGCGCACCAGCTCGCCGTGGCAGACCATGCAGCAGCCGAAGAGGCCGAGCGAGTAGCCGAGAATCTGGGTCCAGACCACCGCCGGGTCGCCCGTCTTGCCGAGCCAGGAGCCGAGCCCCAGCCACGTGAGTATCTGGCGGATGCTCACATCGGCGTCCACCCCCTCGCGCATCAGCCAGAGCATGGCCAGCACGCCGCCGGCCATCCAGGCCCACCACACGGGGCGGAAGTACCAGCGCTCGTTGTCGAAGCAGACGATGAACGACAGGAGGTAGAGGCTCAGCGGCAGCACCCAGAAGAAGGGCACCACGGCGACGTCGAGGCACATCTGATTCGTGACCGCGAGGAACATCGTGGAGCCGCAGGCGGGCAGCGCGAGCCACATCAGGCGGCGGCCCCAAGTCGGCGCGGCGTCGTCTTCGGCAGGCAGCGTAGGCAAATCCGTGGCCGGCTCCGGGAGGGCCTCTCCGGTGGTGTCCTCGGCCCGCGCGCGCACCGCGCAGTAGCCGGTGAGCACGGCCACGAGGGCGAAGGCCAGCGACCAGAGGAGCCCCTGTGTCCGCAATTCGAGCGTGGGCTCGAAGACGAAGGGGAAGCTCAGGAGCGCGAGGAGCGAGCCGACGTTGGAGAGGGCGTAGAGCCGGTAGGGCGAGCGCCCAGGGTGGGTGCGGCTGAACCAGGCCTGCATCAGCGGGCTGGTCGTGGCCAGGACGAAATACGGCAGGCCCACGCACACGCCCAGGAGAAGGAGAATCTGCCAGGTCGGGCTGCCCTCGGCCGACGGCTTCCAGCGGTCGCTGGGGAGGATGGGCAGAAGCAATACGGCCGCGGCGAGCACGGCCAGGTGCACGATCATCTGGCGGCGGCGCGACAGCTTCGTCGCCACCACGTGCGCGTAGGCGTAGCCGCCCAGCAGCAGCACCTGGAAGAACAGCATCGCCGTCGTCCACACCGCCGGCGTGCCGCCGAACCAGGGCAGGATGAACTTGCTGATGAGGGGCTGAACCTGGAAGAGCAGAAAGGCGCTCAGGAAGATCGTCAAGGCATACCGCAGCAAGGAAGGTCTCCTGGGGAGGGCGGATCGGGATGGCGTAAGAGTCTAGTCCACCGCCCGGCCGGCGTCAAGTTTGGAACGCCTCACCGCCTGTGGTAGGATACTATGGCACAGGGGCTGGGGGCTGTCCAGTGCCGGCAATCGGCGGCGGGGCAGGGAAGCAGGGCACATGGTCAAGCTCACCGTTCGCGTGCTGCGGATTATCGGCGGGGTGCTGCTGGTGATCGTGGGTATCATGGGCTGCTTCCTGCCGATCATCCAGGGCCTGTTGCTCATTGCACTGGGGTTGTGGGTGCTGAGCCACGACATCCCAGCGGCGCGGCGCCTGAAGGACTGGGCGGAGAAGCGCGTCCGCGTGGAGCGCGCCAAGCTGGCCGAGAAGCGCGCGAAGCGCAAGGCCGCCCGCCAGAAGCCGCCGCCCCCTTCACCGTAGGCTCACGTTCCACACCCCGTCCAGCAATAGGTGCAGAGCTTCTCGCGGGGGAGGCTGATCGCGGCGACCATCTCCTCGATGGTGAGGTACTTGAGCGACGTGACGGTGAGGTCCTTGGCGATCCACTCGACCATGCACTGGTACTTCTCGCTCGTGGGGTCGAGATAGGCGGCCACGTCCTCGATGGCGCGGCCCTCGATGGCATGGATGGCGCGGCGGGCGGCCAACTCCTCGGTCGAGCGGGTGGAGATGTTGTAGCGGCAGGGGAACATCAGCGGCGGGCAGGCGATGCGGACGTGGACGGCTCGCGCTCCGCTCTCCCAGAGCTTCTTGACGGTGAAGTTGCGGAACTGGGTGCCGCGGACGATCGAGTCGTCGCACACGACGATGCGGTGGCCGCGGATGACGTCGGCGATGGGCACGAGCTTCATCTTGGCCACCAGGTCGCGGATCTCCTGGGAGGGCGGGGTGTAGCTACGGCCGTAGCCGGGCGTGTACTTGACGAGCGGGCGGCGGTAGGGGATCTTCCTACCCATCGCGTAGCCGATGGCGTGCGCGATGCCCGAATCGGGCACGCCCGTTACGAAGTCGGCCTCCACCGGGTCGTCCTTCGCCAGCGTCATGCCGCAGCGCTCGCGGACCCGCTCGACGCTGATCCCCTCGTAGTGGGAGGCGGGGAAGCCGGTGTAGATCCACAGGAAGGAGCAGATCTGGTCCTCCTGCGAGCCGGGGGCCCGCTGCTCGACGCCTGCCTCGGTGATGTGCACGATCTCGCCGGGGAGCAGGAACTTCTTGATCTCGATGCCCAGGTTGGGGAAGGCGGTGGACTCGGTGGCGACGACCCAGGCGCCGCCATCGGCGCCGAGCACGAGGGGGCTGTGGCCCAGCTTGTCGCGCGCCGCGTATAGCCCGTCCTGCGTCAGGACGAGCACCGACACCGCGCCCTTGACCTTGGCGAACATCCGCTGAATGCCGTCGGGAATGTCGTCGCCCAGGCTGATGAGGCGCGCGATCAGCTCCGTCGAGTTCACCTTGCCCCGAAACGCGTCGCCGAACGACACGCCCTGCTCGTGCGACTCCTTCACCAGCGCGTCGCGGTTCGTGATATTGCCGTCCATGCACACGGCGAACTCGCCGAGGCGGGACAGGAGCATCATCGGCTGCGGCTCGTTGGCGCTGATGACGCCGATGCCCAAGCGGCCCTGGAGCGAGGGGCGCTCGTCGTAGAAGCGGCTCTTGAACTGCGCCTGGCTGATCGTGTGGATGCGGCGCTGGATGCTCTCGCCCACCACCGCCAGGCCCCCGAACTCCGTCCCCAGGTGCGACTGGTAGTCGGTCCCGTAGAACAGATAGTCCCAGCAATCCCCCTTCGACACGACCCCGAACAATCCACTCATCGTGCGGTGCTCCTGAACAACCGGTAGATACCTGGGCACGAGTTGCCCAGCTTGCTGGATTCTACAAGGGCGGGCGTTGCCGTGCAACCCCATTTGCGCCGGCCCGTGCGAGAAATCAGGTTGCCGCCGCCCCATCGGCATGACATACTAGAGGGCACAGGCGGATCGCTGAGGGTCGAGCACGCCTCTCGTGGTGAAAGGGACTCCGATGCCGATGGGAATGCGGCTCCGTGGGGCGTTGGGCATGGCGGCGCTGGGCTGCGTGCTCGCGGCGGCTGGGGAGCCCGACCCGGCCGCCCGCGAGCTGGCCCGCACGAACGAGGAGATGCAGCGGCTCCTGCAAGAGCGGAGCTACGAGAAGGCGGCCGAGGTGTGCCGCCGGCTCATCCACCTGGCGCCCCACGAGGCGGGGCCGCACTACAACCTGGCCTGCGCCCTGGCGCGCCTGGGGAGGACGCCGGAGGCCCTCGCCGCCCTCGAGATGGCCGTGCTCAAGGGCTTCGGCGACCCCGACCACATGCGCCAGGACGAGGACCTGGCGAGCGTGCGGAACGAGCCGCGCTTCGCCCGGTGCGTTCGGAAGGCCGAGGAGGCTGCCCTGGCAAACGTCCCGGACTACGAGCCGGGCGCCGAGCTGAAGGGGGTGAAGACCCTCGAGGGCGCCCCCGAAGGCGGCCTGCGCTACCGCCTGCGGATGAGCCCCGCCGCGACCGCGGAGAAGCCCGACCGCCTCGTCGTGTGGCTCCACCCTGCCGGCGGCTCGGCCAACCGGGTGGTGGAGCCCCTGGCCGAGCGGTTCACCAAGCTCGGCTACGCGCTCCTGGTCTTCACGCAGAAGGAGTGGCGCTACTGGTCGCCCGCCGATGTGACGCGGCTGGTCGAGAAGACGCTGCCCGCCGTGGCAAAGACGCCGGGCCTCGACGCCGACCGCCCCATCCTGATGGGCTACAGCGCGGGTGGGCAGGCGGCGCTCGCCCTCTGGCAGGCCACGCCGGGGGCGTTCGGCGGCCTGGTGCTCGACGCCGCCTACCCCGTGCAGCGCACGCCCGCAGGCTTTGCGCTCAGCCCGCTGCCGAGCGATCCCGCGGCGCGGCGGACGCCGTTCTTCGTGCTCGTGGGGGCGAAGGACTCGGGGGCCGAGGTCTGGCGCAAGGCGGAACCCGTCTGGCGCGCGGCTGGCGTGCCGCTCACGATTCGCTACGTGCCCGACAAGGGGCACACCTGGCTCTTCGGGCCGAAGGAGGTTGACGAGTTGGCCGCGTGGCTCGAAGCGCTCAAGGCCGGCAAGCCTTCCGCCGCGGCTGAGCCGCCCAAAGCAAACGCCCTCACTCCTTGAGCAGGATCGTGAAGCCTTCCTGCTCGAAGTGATGGTCGTTGGTGAGGACGTTTGGGAGTCTGCGTCTCAACATCACGCCCATCGAGATGCAGTCGGTCAGGCTGTACTCCTTGTCGGAACGTCGCTCGTAGATGCTCAAACCCGTGAGGAAGGACTCACGGCTCTGCGGGATCACAGTGACCGTGGGGTCCTGGAGGATACGCTTGACTAGCTGGACGCCTGCCTGCCGCATGGCTGGCCCGTGAGCGCGGAGGAAGCCGAGGACTTCCACCAACACTTCGTCCGTGGTGATCAAGCGCGGCCGACCGAGGGCATCGTGGGCGCCTCTGGCCTTCCCGTGCCATCCGTCACGCGGGTTCAGAAGGGCCAGCCAGTACACGGTGTCCGCGAAGACCTCCCTCATGTGCCTCTCTTCGGCGTGCCGTAGATATAGTGGTCGTGCTCTGCGGCTCCGTCGCGCGGGAGCTTGGCCAGTTCCTCTTCAGGCACGTCTGCCATGATCTCGTCAATCACTTCCCAGATCGGTTTGGCCTTCCGCCGCGGGGGCATCCGCCGCCGGATTGCCGGGCCCTTGGGGGTTGCCATCGGCTAGCTCTCCTTCGCACGAGGCGGGCAAGACTCGTCCTTCACCTCACAGATACCAGCATAGCGCCGAAGCATCGGATCGTCAAGCCGACAGCAGGAACGGGTTGGTGCGGCGTTCCTCGCCGATGGTGGTCGGCTCGCCGTGGCCGGGGTAGACGAGCGTGTCGTCGGGCAGGGCGAAGAGGCGGGTGCGGATGCTCTCGATGAGCTGCTGGTAGCGGCCGCCGGGGAAGTCCGCGCGGCCGATTCCCCCCGCGAACAGCGTGTCGCCGCTGAAGACGACGGCCGGCCCGCCCTCATGACGAACGAGCAGGGAGATGCCGCCCGGCGTATGGCCCGGGGTGTGGACGACCTCGAGCGTCTCCGTTCCCAACCCCAACGTGTCGCCGTCGGACAGGAGGCGGCCGGGCTCGCAGGGCTCGAAGGGGATGCCGATGAGGGAGGCGAGAGCCGCCCCCTCGTCGCGGAGCATGTGGGCATCGGCCTCGTGGATGCACACCGCGGCCTCGGGGAACGCCTGCTTGAGCTCGGCCACCGCCTCGATGTGGTCAATGTGGCCGTGGGTGAGCACGATGTGGCGAAGCGCGAGCGTGCGGTAGCGGAGTTGTTCGATGATGCAATGGGCGTCGCCGCCGGGGTCCACCACGATGGCCTCGGCCGCCCCGTCGGCGGCGAGGAGGTAGCAGCAGGCCTGGAGGGGGCCGACGTTGAGCGTCTGGATGTGCATGGGGTCTGGCCTCATCCTTGCTTCAGGGATGCGAGGTAGAGGCCGATGAGGAGGGTGACGTCGCAGGGCGGCTTGTCCTCCCAGAGGCCGATGATGCGGCGCTCGCGCTCGGCGCTGGCCACGGAGTCGGAGGCGTGGGCGGCGTTGCGCATCAGGTCGTCGCCGTAGACGGAGCGGACGGAGCCTGCCTTGGCCTCGCGGGGGTTGGTGGTGCCGAGGCGGTCGCGGATTTTCTCGATGGCTCGCTCGCCGTGGTAGAGGAGGGCGAGGCATTTCTCGCCGCCGGGCATGTGGCGCTCGCCGGGGCTGGTGAGCTGGGCCGGGTTGCGGCCGGTCATGTACTCGACGATGCGGTTGAACTCGTGCTCGGCGTTGTAGACCTTGAGGATGTCGCCGATCTTCTCGAGCGCGTCGGCCGGGATGTCGAAGGCGAAGGCTTCGCGGAGGCTTTCGGCGGCGCGGCGGGCGACGTTGGCCCGGAGCTTGCGGGTGAAGACCCCGCGCAGCGGGCCGTAGAACTCCTCGGCCTGGGCGACGGTGAAGTGGAGGAATCGGGCGCCCACGATGAACAGCCCCGTGCGCGCGAACATGTCCACGATGTTGCCCGGGCGGCCGCTGCCGGGCTTGAAGTTGTCGGGCTTGAGGATGACCAGGGTCGTCTCCGTCGGCGTGTCGGCGGGCAGCTTGACCGCGCGGGTCACGATCCCCCCGTCGGCGTCGGCGAACGCCGCCAGCAGCCGCAGGTGGTCGGGCATGGCGCTCGGGTCCGTGCAGATGAGGCAGGCGGGCTCGAAGTAGTGGACCCGGCCGTCGCGCTCGAGCACGAAGTCGCCATAGGTGCCTCGCACGGTGTCGCCGCGGGGCTGGCGGCCAATCGGGCCGACGACATCGTTGAGCGCCCGCCCGGCGTTCTCGCCGCGGAAGAGCAGGAGCAGCACGCGGTTGGAGATGCCGAGGCGATTGTTCGGGCGCAGGAAGGCGTCGCAGTAGTCGAGCAGGGCCTCCTTGACGGGCGACGGGATGCCCTGGCGGGCGAGGAGGTCCCTGTAGCGGTCCACGAGCTCTTCGCTGGGCGCCATCATGCGCGCCGCCTCGAGCTCCAGCTCCGTGCTCAGGAGACGGCTGATGATCCCCCCTGTGCGGCTCTTCAGCAGGCTGTAGGGCGTGATGAGCGCATAGGCAAGCTCTTTGGCCATGCCTGGCCTCCTTGAACGGCTCAGGGGTAGTTCAGGCGAGCATTCTAGCAGTGGCTCCGAGAGGTGTCAAACGCCGTGGAGGGGCGCGCGCCGCCGCCCCCCCGGGCTTCGGGACTGGGCCTCGCCGTCAAAAATCCTTGACAGCCATGGGTTTGCCAGTAAAATGGGGCAATTGTGTTGGATTGCGCCCGCCTCGGGCAGCGAGGGCATGAATGGAAAACGACATGATGGAGCGCCTGGCACACGTCCAGCGCAACCTCGAAGAGCTCTTGGTGTCTCTTTGACAACGTGGCGAAGGAGGCCGAGCTGGCCAAGGTCGAGGCCAGAATGGCCCAGCCGAGCTTCTGGTCCGACCAGGAGGCCGCCCAGCGCACCGTGCAGGAGCTCAAGCGGCTGCGGGCCGTGGTGGAGCCGATGCGCGCGTTTCAGCGGCGCGCGTCGGACCTCGATGAGCTGCTGACACTTGCGTCGGAGGAGAACGACGCGGGGACGCTGGCCGACCTCGGGCGCGACCTGGCGGCCCTCGAGAGCGAGATCGCCGCCTTCCAGCTCAAGGCCATGCTCGGCGGCCCCTACGACAGTCGCGACGCCTTCCTGACCATCCAGGCGGGCGCCGGGGGCACCGAGGCCTGCGACTGGGTGCAGATCCTGCTCCGCATGTACACCCGCTGGATGGAGCGGAAGGGCTACGAGGCGACGATCATTGACTCGATGGACGGCGATGCGGCGGGCCTCCGCAGCGTGACGCTCGACGCCCGCGGCCCCTACGCCTACGGCTACCTGCGCAGCGAGGTGGGGGTGCACCGCCTGGTGCGCATCTCGCCCTTCGACGCGCAGGCCCGGCGCCACACGTCGTTCGCCTCGGTGGACGTGGCGCCGCAGATTGACGAGGCCGAGGTGGACGTGGAGATTGACGAGAAGGACCTGAGGATCGACCGCTTCCGGGCCGGCGGCCCGGGCGGACAGAACGTGAACAAGGTGGAGACCGCCGTGCGGATCACCCATCTGCCGACGGGGACCGTGGTGGCGGCCCAGAGCGAGCGCTCGCAGCACCAGAACCGCGCGGTGGCGATGCGCCTGCTCAAGGCACGCCTCTACGCGCGCCGCCAGGAGGAGCGCCTGGCCGAGCTGGCCGCCCTCGCCGGCACCAAGCTCGACATCTCGTTCGGCAGCCAGCGCCGCAACTACGTCCTCCAGCCCTACAAGCTGGCCAAGGACCTGGCGGCCGACGTGGAGACGAGCGACGTGGACGGCGTGCTCGACGGCGACCTGGACCCGTTCATCGAGGCCTACCTGCGCAAGAAAATCGGCGAGCGGGCCCCGGCCGCTGCCGGCTCGAGAGAGGAACGCTAGGGGCATGGCAGCCGACGTGATGGACAATCCGCTTCAGGTCGTGGACCCCGAGGTGTACGACGCCGTGTGCCGCGACCTGCGCCGGCAGTTGACCCGCGTTGACCTCATCGCGGCGGAGAACTACGTCAGCGCCGCCGTCCTCATCGCCACCGGCTCGGTGATGACGAACAAGTACGCCGAGGGCTACCCGGGGGCGCGCTACTACGGCGGCTGCGAGTGGATCGACGTCGCCGAGCGCCTGGCCATCGAGCGCGCGAAGGAGATCTTCGGCGCCGAGCACGCCAACGTGCAGCCCCACTGCGGCACCCAGGCCAACATGGCCGTCTACTTCGCCATCCTGAAGCCCGGCGACACGATCATGGCCCTCGACCTCGCCCACGGCGGCCACCTCTCGCACGGCGCGCCCAAGAGCTTCTGCGGCGCCCTCTACCACATCGTGCCTTACGGCGTCAGCCGCGAAACCGAGACGCTCGACATGGACCAGGTGCGCGACCTGGCCCTCAAGCACCGCCCGAAGCTGATCGTCACGGGGGCCAGCTCCTACCCGCGGTTCATCGCCTTCCGGCAGTTCGGCGAGATCGCCCGCGAGGTGGGCGCCTACCTGATGGCCGACGTGGCGCACCCCGCCGGGCTCATCGCCGCCGGCCTCCACCCCTCGCCTGTGCCCTTCGCCGACTTCGTGACGGCCACGACGCACAAGACCATGCGCGGCCCGCGCGGCGGCATCATCCTGTGCCCGAAGGAGCACGCCGCGAAGATCGACTCGCAGGTCTTCCCCGGCATCCAGGGCGGCCCGATGATGCACACGATCGCCGGCAAGGCCGTGGCCCTCAAAGAGGCCCTCGGCCCCGAGTTCGCCGACTACCAGCTCCAGATCCTCTCGAACTGCCAGGCCATGTTCCGCGCGCTCCAGGACCGCGGCTGCCGCATCGTCACCGGCGGCAGCGACAACCACCTGTTCCTCGTGGACCTCCGCAACGTCGGCATGACCGGCCGCCTTGCCTGCCAGCTCCTCGACGAGGCGGGCATCACCCTGAACCAGAACCTCATCCCCTTCGACCCGCGCAGCGCCCGCGAGACCAGCGGCATCCGCATCGGCACCCCCGCCGTCACCACCCGCGGCATGAGGGAGCCGGAGATGGCCCTCATCGCCGACTGGATCGACCAGGTGCTGCGGCGCCCCGACGACGCGGCCCTGCGCGCGCGCATCCGCGGCGAGGTCGAAGAACTCTGTCTCCAGTTCCCCATCTACCCCGGGCTTTCCGGCATCTTCTTGCCGGAGCCCGCCGAACGCGTCGGCGCTTGACTCAGAAGGGCCCCCTCCATGCGTAGAATGCTCCCCGCCTTCTCGGTCGCCCTGCTCGTCGTCGCCTCCGCGGCCCGTGGGGCCCAGGAGCCGCCTCCGAGGACCTGGATTGACCACGTGCGGTTCCACACCCTGCGCGCGCTAAAGGACCTGGGCCGCGAGTTCGACGCGATCGGGGCGGCGATGCGCAGGAGCATGACCGGCCTCAAGGACGACACGACGAAGGGCATCAGCTCCGTGACGCGCGAGGGGCGCCGCGGCCTCGCCAGCGCCAGCAAGGCCCTCTCGCACGCCGCCGCCACGGCCTACCGCGAGACCCACGACACCTTCCTCAACGCAGGGCGGACCATCGTCCCCGGCGTCGCCACCCAGCGCGAGCCGGCGACCCCCCTCGCCGCCACCCGCAAGATCGAGTCCCCCATCCTCGCCCCCCACTTCCTGCGCGGCCACGACATCCTGCTCGCCTGGCAGCTCGACACGGGCGGGCGCGCCGTGCGCGCCAGCGCCATCTTCGAGGACCGCCTGCTCCTGGAGACGGAGGACCAGAACCTCTACTCGTTCGAGCCGCCCACGGGGATTCTCCAATGGCTCTACGGCCTGCCCGCCCCCAGCCAGAGCGGCTACGGCGACGACCCCAACGAGCCCAGGAGCATCCTCGTCATCGCCAAGGACGTGTATTACGAGATCGACCGCATGGTCGGCCGGCCCCGCCGCCGCATCGTCCTGCCCTTCCCTGCGTCCAACCCCCCGGTCGTGCGCGGCGACGAGGTGATCATCAACTCCTGGGAGCGCCGCGTGTGCGCCCTCGACCGCGAGACCCGCACCCGCGAATGGTCCTACGTGCCCGAGGAGAACGTCGTGGGCGCTGTGGCGTCGGCCCCCGACCTGATCTACGCCGCCGACGTCGCCGGCAACCTTGTCGCCTACTCCGTCCCCGGCAGGCGAGAGAAGTGGACCTATAAGGCCCACGACGCCTTCCGAGTCTCCCCTGTCCTCCACCTCATTGACGTCATCGTCCCGGCCGAGGACATGTTCGTCCACTGCGTCAACCGCTTCAGCGGCCTGTGCCGCTGGAAATACCCGGTCCAGGGCCCCGTCACCCAGCCGGTGTGGGCGGATGGCGACGTGGTGTACTTCTCGGCGGATGGCGATGCCTTCTACGCCCTCGATGCCAGGGATGGCAAGCTCCTCTGGCGCTGCCCCAAGGGCGGCTGGCCCGTCGCCGTCGGCAGGGAGAACCTCTACATCCAGGGCGCAGAAAAAGAGGTCTGGTGCCTCGACCGCAAGACGGGCGAGAAGAAGTGGAGCGTCTCCGCCGAGCCGTTCACCTACTTCGTCCGCAACACCGTCAACGACCACATCTACCTGTGCACCGCCCGGGGCGAGGTCTACGCCTTCTACCTCCGCGGCGACCACCTCGAGAAGAAGGCCCCGCCTGCGTTCGAGCGGCCGAAGCCCAAGGTCAAGGGTGTCGAGGAGCCCGAGCCCGGCGGCGTCGGGCCCTCGGAACTCCCTGCCCCCAGGCCCACGCTGCCAGCCCCCAGGCCGCCCGTCGAGGAGAAGGCCGAGGAAGCCCCCGAGGAGGTCCCCCCCGCGGCGCCGCCCGAGCCCCCCGAAAAGGCCGAGGACGAGGAGGTGCCGCCCGCCGCCAAGGGACTCGAGTGATCCGCGCCAGGGAGCACGCCCCGTGATCATCCACACCCAGGCCCACGCCCGCGCCGCGCTCCTCGGAAACCCGTCCGACGGCTTCTACGGCAAGACCATTGCCTTCATCATCCGCAACTTCACCGCCCGGGTCACCCTGTGGGAGAGCCCCGAGGTCGAAATCCTCGACAGCGAGGAGGACCGCTCCCGGTTCCAGAGCCTCGACGACCTGGTCCGCCAGATCCGCCTCTACGGCTACTATGGCGGCGTGCGCCTGATCCGGGCCACGATCAAGAAGTTCACCGAGTACTTCGCCAGCCGCGGTGTCGCCCTCCCCCCCCGCAACTTCACCATCCGCTATCGCAGCGGCATCCCGCGCCTCGTCGGCATGGGCGGCTCCAGCGCCATCGTCACCGCCGTCATGCGCGCCCTCATGCGCTTCTACGACCTCGAAATCCCCACGACCGCCATCCCCTCGCTCGCCCTCGCCGCCGAGGCCGAAGAGCTCAGCATCCCCGCCGGACTCCAGGACCGCGTCGTCCAGACCTACGAGGGCGTCGTCTACATGAACTTCGCCCGCGAGCTCATCGAGAAGCAGGGCCACGGCCACTACGAGCCGCTGCCCAAGGACTGCCTGCCCCCCCTCTTCGTCGCCTACAGCGCCGAGCACGCCGAGGGCTCCGAGGTCACCCACAGCGGCCTCCGCGTCCGCTTTCAGCGCGGCGAGCCGGCCGTCGTCAACGCCATGAAGAGGTTCGCCCGCTTCGCCCAGCAGGGCCGCGAGGCCCTCCTGGCGGGCGACACGAAGAGGGTCGGCGAGCTGATGAACGCGAATTTCGACCTCCGCCGCCGCATCATGGCCCTCAAGCCCGGCCAGGTCGAGATGGTCGAGACGGCGCGGCGGCTCGGCGCCCCCTGCAAGTTTGCCGGCTCGGGCGGCGCCGTCGTCGGCCTCTACGCCTCCGACAAGCAGTTCGCCGCCCTCCGCGACGCCTACCGCGCCCTCGGCTGCAAGATCATCAAGCCCAGGACGTGAGCCGGCGTCGGACCCGGGAATCCCGGGATCCGCCTTGACATCCGTCGGGCGGAGCGGTATCCTCTTGGCCGGCACCCGACGGCAGCGGACGCAGGCCGATACGACGAGGCCATCGCTCCCAACGACGCCAACGCCCCGGGCAGTCTCAGCGCGCACAAAGGGGGCCATACCATGAGGGGAACGGCGACAGGGCTGCTGGCACTGGCCGTGTGGGTGTTCGGCCTGCTGAGCTCCGGGCGCGCGGCGCCCGTGCTGGAGGCCCATTGGGCGCTCGACGACGGCCCGCCCTCGACCACCGCCGCCGACTCCGCCGACAGCCACCCCGCCACCCTGGCGGCCTCGCCGGCCGACCCGAGTTGGGTCAGCGACACCGCGCCACTCGTGGGCCCCAACCCCTATGCCCTGGCCTTCGATGGCGACGACCGCGTCACGGCCCTCGGCTACACCGGCGTCGCGGGCACCGAAGGCCGCAGCGTGTCGGCCTGGATCAAGACGGTGGACATGTACGATTTCCCCTCGATTCTCGGCTGGGGCCGGGAGCAGCCGGGCGAGAGGTGGAGCTTCCGCGCCCAACGCCCCACCGGCCCGCTGCCCGGCACCCTCCGCGTGGATGTCAACGGCGGCTACCAGATCGGCAGCACCTTCATCACCGACGGTCGCTGGCACCACGTCGTTGCCGTCCTGCCCGAGGGCATCGCCACCCCCAGTGTCACCAACGTGCAGCTCTATGTGGACGGCCAGCTTGAGGCCATCAGCGCCCAGGCGAGCCGCTCGATCAACACCTGGGGCGGCCAGGACGTGCTGATCGGCGTGGACGCGATCAACAACTACTTCGAGGGCCTGATTGACGACGTGCAGGTCTACCGCGGCGCCCTCTCGGCTGCCGACGTCGCGGCCCTCGCCCAGCGGTCTGTCCCCGTGCCCACCAGCTACCGCGAGGCCGTGCTCCTCGACGACCCGATCGCCTACTGGCGCCTGAGCGCCCAGTCGTCGCCCACCGAGCCGAACCTCGGCTTCCTCGGCTCCGCCGTCAACGGCACCCACAGCGGCGGCGTGGCCCAGGGCGTGCCCGGCCTGCTCGCCACCGACCCCGATCTCGCCGCCTCCTTCAACGGCGCCACGGCCTACGTCAACGTGCCCAACCACGCCGCCCTCAACGGGGTCACCGGCGAGAAAGACCTCGGCCCGTACATTGGCAAGACGGTCGAGCTCTGGTTCCGAGCCGCCGAGATTGTGTCGCGCCAGGTGCTCTTCGAGGAGGGCGGCGGCACGAACGGCTTGAACGTCTACATTGAGGACGGACAGCTCCACGTCGCCGCCTGGAACCTCGGCAGGGGCCAGACCCCCAGCCCCAACCAGCCCGCCACCCCCTGGGACCCGAAACGGGTGAGCGTGGCCATCGCGGCCGGCGAGACCTACATGGTTGACCTCGTCCTCTCCTGCGACCTCGACAGCTTCGACGGCTACCTCGAGGGCTACCTCAACGGCCTGCCCTTCAGCGACTGGGGTGGCACGTCCGCCCAGTCGGGCATCGGCCGGCTCCTCTACCACCCCGGCCTCGCGGCCATCGGGGCCATGCAGAACGACTCGATGTTCTGGGTGGGCGGCGTTCCCACCGCCACGACCGGCACGTTCGACTTCTGGTTCGGCGGCACCATTGACGACGTCTCGCTCTACAACTATGCCCTCACCGACACCCAGGTCGGTCTCCACTGCCTCCTGGCCACCCAGGAACAGTTCATCCCCGAGCCGGGCACTCTCGTGTTGCTGGGCGCGGGTCTCCTGGCCCTCGGCCGCCGCGGAAGGCGGAAGAGCGAGGCCGCCCGAAGGCGAGAGGGGGCATGACGGGGGAGCCGCGCCGCCCTCCGCGCCCTCGGCTGCGAACCCATCAAGCCCAGGGTCTGACCCGCAGTCGCACCTCGTACGCCGTGGCGCCCGTGCTGTGAGAGTCTGATCCCGGATCCGGGGCTCCTTGACCGCGGTCTGGAATCGTCGTCGTTGTCGTCGTCGTCCTCGTCGTCGAATCGTCATCAGGGGCAGGGGCCAGGAGTTCGACGACGACGACGAGGACGACGACGAGCACGAGGGAGACCCGGAACGAATCCCCCGGAATCGGGGCCGCACCCGTGCCGCGATTTCCGCTTGACACGGGGGCGGCGGAGTGTAGACTGTAGGACCGGGCCTCGACGGCCCCGAAGCGTAGAGGGATGGTTTCCGCCCTGTGCGAGGAGAGGCAGGGATGACGCGTCGCAAGTTCCCACGGGTGAAGGCGGGATGGGCGGTGGAATACCGGGAGGTGAGCGACAAGGAGTTCCAGACGAGCTCCGTGTCGGGCCTCGCGGTGGACATTTCCGGGGGCGGCATCTGCCTGGAGGCGAAGCAGGAGGTGGCGCCGGGCACGATGGTGGCCATTGACCTGCACTCGCCGGACTTCGAGGCCCCGATCCTCGCGCTCGCGAAGGTCGTGTGGTGCAAGAAGCGGCTGTTCTCGGAGGTCTACGACGTGGGCGCGGAGTTCCTGTGGTCCGGCTGGGGCGACTCGAGCGCCCAGTCGAAGATCGTCGAGTACGTGAGGCAGCGCGTGCCCAAGGACGCCGACTAGACCCCCGCCGCCGGCGGACCCGCAGGCCCCGTCGCCACTATGAAGCCCCCAGTTGCCCAGCCGCCGCCGGCGCCCAGCCGCCGCAGCTACCGAATCGCCAAGCGGGCCCTCGACTTCGCCGTGGCCCTGCTGGGCCTCGTCGCGCTCTCGTGGCTGCTCGGGCTGGTGGCGCTGCTGGTGAAGCTGACCTCGCGCGGACCCGTCTTCTTCCACCAGGCGCGGGCCGGGATGGGCGGCAGGCCATTTGTGCTGCGGAAGTTCCGCTCGATGCGGGTGGACGCCGAGCTCGAGCAGCGCGAGCTGGCGCGCCGCAACGAGATGGACGGCCCGATCTTCAAGATGCGGCGCGACCCGCGAATCACGCGCCTCGGGCGCTTCCTGCGGCGCTCGAGCCTGGACGAGTTGCCCCAGCTCCTCAACGTGCTGGCGGGCCAGATGAGCCTGGTGGGCCCGCGGCCTCTGCCCCTGGACGAGGCGGAGCACCTGGCGCCCGAGCACCGGCACCGGCACGACGTGCCGCCCGGCCTCACCGGCCTGTGGCAGGTGCGCGGGCGGAACGACCTGCCCTACGCCGAGATGATGCGGCTGGACCTTGAGTACGCGTGCCGCTGCTCGCTGGGGCTGGACCTGCGCATCCTTCTCGCCACCGTGCCGGCCGTGCTGTCGGGCCGCGGCGCCTTCTGAGGCCCATGCGGCTACTTCGGGCTTGCGGGCAGGGGGGGCCACTGGAGCGAGAGCTTCGGCCAGTCGTCCCGCGGGCACAGGAGGATGAGGATGCGATCGCCGTGGTCCTCGTTGAACTCGGGCACGGCGCGCCTGGCCACGGCGCGGTAGATGCTCGTCGTGCGGCCCATGGCGGGCGGGAGGGGCTGGAAACTGCACTCCGTCAGCCCGCCGAAGTGCTCGACCTTCATCCCCCGGTCCAGCTCGTAGTACCGCTGCTTGCCGTCCACCACCACGCAGAACCAGAGCGGCGCCTTGCGGGGCCACACGGCTGCCTGGGCGCGTCCCGGGCGGACCACGTGCTCGAGGGACTCGATGATCCTGGCGGGCAGGCCCTCGTTGGCGAACCTCATCGGCGCGGGCACGGCCTTGGGGGGAGGGGGCAACGTGTCGTCCTTGTGCACCTCGGCCGGCCTGCGAGCACGCGCAGAGAGCACGAAGGCTGCGGCGACGATTGCCGATCCCCCGACGACGATCAGCACGGCCTTGGTGGTTCGTTTCACGGCGTATTCCCCTGCCCGGCGGCGGCCAATGCCCGGTCCAGGAAACCATCCCGTGCTAATATACCTTTGCCAGGCGCAATGGTCAAGGGATTTTCCGCCGATGGCTCTTGCATGTGGCCCCGTGCTCTGCTACAATCCTGAGCGTTCCCCCTCCGAGGCACCCTCCCCGCTGAATCGAGTCGGCTGTTGCGCTCCCTTGTGGCCCTGCTGTTGCCGCACCGCTGGAAGGGCAAGCTGGCCGAGGCCGAGCGCCTGCTGCGCGCCGCGACGCCGCCGACGGGTCTCGGCGCGAAGCTCGATGCCTGGCTGGCCTCGCCCGCCTGGGAGCTGCGCAATGCGGCGGTCAAGCTCATTGCGCGGGCGCGCGACCACGACCGCTATGCCCGTCTGCTGGCGAAGCTGGGCGACCGTTCCGAGGCGGGCATCGTGCGCCGCAACGCCGCCGAGGCGGTGGCCCGGCTCGGCCTTCGCACGGCGCCGGCCCGCGCCGCGCTCGTGCGCGCCTTGGCCGACCCCTACTGGGAGGTGCGCAGCGAGGCGGCGATGGCGCTGGCCGGGCTCTTCCCGCCCGCCGAGGACCTCGAGCTGGCGCTCCTTCAGGCCCTGCGCGGCTCGCGCGCGGGCGCCGCGCCACGCATCCGCGAGGCGAACTTCGAGGTGCGAATGGCCTGCGCCCTCGCCCTCGGGCACCTGGGGCTGTCGCGGACCGCGTTCGATGCCCTTCGGGCGCTGGCCGACGACGATTCGTGGCTCGTCCGCAGCCAGGCGGCGGTGGCCATCGCCCACTTCGTCGGCCGCCACCCCGACCTGTTCGGCGAGGCACGCACCCGCCTCGAGGAGGTGGACCGCCTGTCGGAAGGCTGCGTGCCCTACTTCATCCACCGCGAGGTGTTGGACTTCGTTCTCCGCGCGGTCGAGGAGGGGCCGCAGGCTCTTACGGCGGAGCGTCTCGGCCCCTGCTACCTCAGCCCCAAGGCCGGCTGGAACCGCGTGAGGAGATGAGGCCGCCATCTGGGGCGTGGAATCCGCAATCTGGGATAACGGCGACTGACCCATGCTGTATCTGCTGCGCCATCTCGAGGACTGGTTCGGGCCCTTCCGGCTCTTCGGCTACTGGAGCTTCCGCTCGATGGGCGCCGTGGTGACGGCGCTGGCGGTGAGCCTGCTGCTCGGGCCGCTCGTCATCCGCCTGCTGCGGCGCCATGGCGCCCGCGACCAGGGCCGCACCTTCGGCGGCCTCAACGTCGCCAGCAAGGAGGGCACGCCCACGATGGGCGGGCTGCTCCTGCTCGCCAGCCTCTTCACCGCCAGCCTTCTGTGGTGCGACCTGTCGAACCAGCAGGTGCGGATCGTCCTGGCCGCGGCCCTGTACTTCGGCTCGATCGGCGCCTTCGACGACATCCTGAAGATCCGCCACCACTCCAACGAGCGCGGCCTGGCCCGCCACTGGAAGTATACCGCCCAGATCGCCTTCGGCCTCCTCGTGGGCGTGCTGTTCCTCACCGCGCCCTCGTCGCCCTACGACCACCAGGTCGCCCACACCCTCGTCCTTCCCCTCTGGAGCAAGGGGATCTACCTCGGCGCGGGGTACCTGCTCTTCGTCGTCGTGTTCATGGTCCTCGCCTCGAACTCGGTGAACCTCACGGACGGGCTGGACGGGTTGGCCATCGTGCCCGCCATGCTGGTGGCCGCGGTGCTGGGGGTGTTCGCCTTTGTGGTGGGGAACCCCGACCCGGAGATGGCCCAGAGGCTCCTCTTCCGCCCCTTGCCGGGCTGCGACGAGCTGGTGGTCTTCGTCAGCGCCTTCCTCGGCGCCGGCGCCGGCTTTCTCTGGTTCAACTGCCACCCCGCCAGCGTGTTCATGGGCGACACAGGGTCGCTCGCCCTCGGCGGCATCCTGGGCACGCTGGCCTTGCTCGTGAAGCAGGAACTGGTGTTCTTCATCGCCGGCGGCATCTTCGTCGTCGAGGCCGGCTCGAGCTTCATCCAGGACTACATCGGCCTGAAGCTGCTCGGGCGCCGCATCTTCTTCCGCGCCCCGTACCACCACAGCCTCATGCACCAGGGCTACGGCGAAACAAAGGTCACCGTCCGCTTCTGGATCCTCTCGGCCATCTTCGCCGTCATGGCCCTCGCCACCCTGAAAGTGCGCTGAGGGCATCAATCTGTTTCGTTGGCGGCCAGAACCGGTATAATGGAGGTCGTGCCATTGTTCGGCGCGGCGGCCCATTCCCATTGAGAGCATCCTGCATGAAATCGGCAATCGTCCGCCTTGTCCTCCCCGCGCTTCTCGGCTTCGGCTCTGTTGCCTCGGGGGCCGAACCCGAGGCACCCGTGACCCTGCCCGACGTGCGGGCCATCGTCCGCCAGCGGCAGAACGCCGTCGTCCGCGTCGAGACCTTCGAGTCCTACCTCCCGGGCCTCGTCCGCCGAAGCGTTCGGCTCGCCAACCCCTTCCCCCTCTCCTCGAACGTCAGCGACGCCTTTTCGTTCGCCTTCTACCTGCCGTCGGCGATCTTCTATGGCCTGCGCAAGCACCTCGGCTCCGGCGTCCTCATTGATGCCGAGGGCCACGTGCTGACGAACTACCACGTGATCAAGGGAGCCGACCGCATCGCCGTGCGGCTCGTGGACGCCGACGGCGCCCGGCGCCGGCTCGACGCCACAGTGGTCGGCACCGACCGCCACGTGGACATCGCTCTTCTGAAGGTAGACCCTGGGAAGGTCCGCCTCGTCACTGCCCCGCTGGGCGACTCCGACCAGGTGGCCCTCGGCGACTGGGTCATCGCCATCGGCAACCCCCACTACCTCACCGGCACCATCACCTGCGGCGTCGTCAGCGGACTCCACCGCCAGGTGCGGCAGAACCTCCTCGAGGACTTCATCCAGGTGGACGCCGCGGTGAACCCCGGCAACAGCGGCGGCCCCATCCTGAACACTCGCGGCGAGGTGATCGGCCTGGTGGACCTCGGGATGTTCCCCGCCAACAACATCGGCTTCGCCATCCCCACCAACCTCATCACCCCGTTCCTCGACGATATGAAGAAGCACGGGCGCCCGCGTCGCGGCTACCTGGGCATCGGCGTGCGCGACCTCACGCCCGAGCTTGCGAAGGAAGGGGGCCTCGGCGTGGAGACCGGCGTCGTGGTGGCGGAAGTCAGCGCCTTCTCCCCCGCAGGACGGGCGGGAATCGAGAAGGGCGACCTCGTCGAATCCGTCGGCGGCAAGAAGGCGGCCACGGCACGAGACGTCCAGATGGCCGTCCTCCGCACCCCGCCCGGCGTCGAGCTGCCCATCACCGTTCGCCGGGGCGACAAGGCCCTCGACCTCAAGCCAAAGCTCGCCCTTCGCCGCGCCCCGTTCCGGATCTTCTAGCTCCCGAGCCGGGGGCCGCCTGTGACCGCACGCTGGCTCCAACCCTCGCGCCTCGCCCTCCTTGGCGTCCTGGGCATCTACGCCGCCCTCGCGGCCGCCGTGCAAACGCACTGCGCGGATCTGCTGACCTCGGATGGCGAGTGCTATCTGCGGATGGCGGAGAGCTATGCGAAGGGCGACTTCCGCCACGCGGTGTTCGGCCACTGGTCGCCGCTGGGGGCGTGGCTCGCGACGCCGCTGGTCGTGGCGGGCATGGCGCCGCGAGTTGCGTTCCGCGTGATGCTCGGGCTGTGGGGGGCGCTGTGCGTCGTCGGCACCTGGCGGGTCGCAGCACGCCTCGGCATGAGCCGGCGGCTGCGGACCGCTGTCGCGGCCTGCGCCGCGCTCCTGGCCGCCGAGTTCTCGGTGGACCACCGCGTTGACCTGTTGCTCGCCGCGACGCTGCTGTTCTACCTCGATGCGGCGATGGATGAGCGCCTGCTCCACTCGCGGAAATGGGCGCTGTGGGTGGGCGTGCTCGGCGGCATCGCGTATCTCGCCAAGCTCTACGCCTTGCCCTTCTTCGCCGCTCACTTCACCTCCATCGTGCTGGCTCGTGCTTGGATCGAGTCACGCGTCACGCGTCACGCGTCACGCGACGACTTCGAGCCGGAGCCGACGATGGCGCACGAGCAATTGCGAATGCCCTGGCGGCGCGCCGCCCTCGCCTGGGCGCTCGGCCTGGCCGGCTTCGCCCTCGTCGCCGCGCCGTGGGTGGCCGCGCTGTCGGCCAAGTACGGGCGGCTGACGTTTGGGACCGCCGCCGCCACGTCCTACGCCCTCGTGGGGCCGGGCAGCGGCGACGCGCGGACGGAGGCGATCACGGGCCTCCACCGCCCGCCCGCCGACGCGCCGAACGTGTGGCAGGACGCCCTTCGCGAGTTCCCAATCCCCAAGGCGCCTGCACAACAAGCCGGCCTTGCCGCGAAGCTGCGCATCGCCGGCGCCAACGCGGTCGTGATCCTCGGCCATATCGCGGCGCTCGACGAGTTCCGCCTCGGCCTCGTCGCCCTGGCCCTCCTGCCCGTGGCCCTCGTGTGGACGCGGCGGGACCCCGAGCGCGCCTTCGCCTATGCCGCCGTGCTCCTGGCGGTCGGCGTTTTCTGCGGAGGCTACGCCTTCATCCAGGCCGCCAACGCCCGCTACTTCTGGTTCGTCTTTCTCGTGCTCGCGGCGGCGGCGTTCCATTTCGTCGGCCTGGTGCCCGCGTGGCTGCGCCGCAAGGCGTCGGAGCAACGCCTCCTGGCGGTGTTGCTCGTGACCGTCGCCGTCATCTCGTTCGGCTTCCATCCCGTGCGGTCGGTGGCCGACCTGTTGCGCCGCCCCCCGCCGGGGCGCGAGCACAGGCTGGTGGCGCAGCGGCTCAGGGAGATGGGCATCAAGGGGCCGCTCGCCTCGCTCGGCGAGCGCGGGTGGTGGAACGGATTGCACACCGCCTACTACCTCGACGCCAAGTATGCGGGGACGCCGGCGGCGAGGAACCCGAAGGACATAGTGGCCGAGATGCGCGGGGCCACCGCGGTGACGCTGCTGGTGTGGGGTGATGCGCCGATGGCCACCGTGCTCAGAGTGGAGGCCGCCCCCGTGCTTGAGCCGCTCGGCACAATCTCCGCGCAGGGCGGAGACGTGGCGGTGTTCCGCCTGCGGCCCGGCGCGGAGGAACCAAGATGACCCCGCGCAGGCTCTTCCTCCTCATCGGCGGGTCGGTTCTGGCCGTGGCGCTGCCGCTCGCGGTCAACCCGTCGCTCCACCTGCGTGCCGACGCGATGAGCAACACGGCCCTCGCCCACGCGGTCCGCCGCCACGGCCTGCCGCCGCCCGACCCCTACCTGGCGGGGCAGCCGCTCCAGTACCACTGGGGCTACAACGCGGCCGTCGCGGGCCTGAGCGCGCTCACGGGCCTCGACCCGCTGCCGCTGATGGTGTGGCTGGGGCCGGTGGCACTGGGCGTGGTGCTCGTGGCCGGGGCGCGAATCGTCCGCCGCGCGGGCGGGAGCAACGAGGGGGCCGCCCTCGCGGCCCTGTTGGCCCTGGTCGGCCTCAACGGCTGGGGCTGGGGCATCCTGGCCGTGCGCTGGGCGGCCGGCGAGGCCAGTTCCGCGGCGTCGCTCGACGGCGGCGTCAGCTCGTTCCTGCCGCTGATGGTCTGCGGCTACGACGTGCGGCTGGCCTTCTTCGCCACCAAGGCGCTGGTGGCTACCTCGTTCATCTGGTGCCTCGCCCTCGTGGCGGTGGCGGTGGGCGCGCTGGCGCGGCTCCTGTGCGAGGGCGGGTGGCGGCACGGCGCAGTCTTCGCACTGGCCGCGGCCGGGGCCTCGTGCGCCACGGCGCACGTTGGGGCCGGCCTGCTGATGCTGGCGCTGGCGTGGCTGGCCATCGTGCTCTCTGTGGCCCGCCGCCGCCCCGAGCTGGTCCCCCCCAGGCGGCCGGCCCTGGCGCTCGGATTCGTCGGCGTCGGCCTCGCCCTGTTCGTTCCCTACCTCGTCCTCGTCTCGGGAGGAGCGGCGGCGCGCGAGCGGCTGGCGTGGGCGGCGCTGCCCGACGCGTCCCACCTGCTCGGGGCAGCGGCGGGCCTGGCGCCGCTGGCGGCGTGCGTGGCCGTCGTTGGGCGGCCGACGCGCTGGCGAATCGAGCACGTCTGGCTCTGGTTCCTCGCGGCGGGGTTTGCCGCGGCCTTCCTGGTGGTGCGGGTGGTGGACGGCGTGGAGACGAAGTTCCTCTTCGTCGCCGCGATGCTCCTGGCCTTCTACGTCGGGAGCCTTGCGGGGGAGCTGACGCCGCGTCGGCGTCGCCTGCTGTGGCTCGTGGCGGCGAGCGCGGTGCCGACGACGCTGCTGGGCCTCGTGGCCTACGCGCGGGCGCCCGACACCATCGGCCTCTCGCGGTCGGAGGCAGCGGCCTTCGACTGGATCGCCCGCAACGCCCCGCCCGACGCCGTGGTCGTAGCCCGCGAGCGGTCCACGCTCGTGCCCATTCTGGCGCGGCGCGACCTCTACGTGCCCGACCGCCTGGGCTTCCACCGGGCCGCCCGCTACGACCCCGCCGTGTGGCAGCGACGCACCGAGCAGATGCGGCGCCTCTTCGACCGCGGCGAGGTCGCCGCCGTGCTCGATGCCATCGCCGCCGAGCTGCGCCGCCCCGTGCTTCTCCTCGCGCGCGCGAGCGAGATGCGCGTGGACGCCCCCCGCCTCCGCCCCCTCTTCTCGGCGGGCGACATCCAGGTGCTGAGGCTCGAGGGGCCGCACGAAGCGCCATAGACTCTTCGGTCGTGATTCGTGCGCGCCTTGTGCGCATGTCCGCGAGGATGAATGGATGGGTGGATGGGTGCCAGACAATCATCCATTCATCCACCCATCCAATCATCCCCTTTGGTTGCGGCCACTGGCCGCGTTGAGAGGAGCCAATCCTTCCATGCCGACCCAGGCGCCGGAGGCACACACCCGCCCGCGCGACCGAAGCGCCGCCCGCGCCAGCAAGCGGCGGAGGCGGCTGTGGTTCGACATCGCGTCGTGGGGCACCACCGTTGTCATCGTGATCGCGGTGGGCCTGGTCGTCTACTGGCGGGTCACCAGCGTGCTGCGGGAGGACCGCCGCGAGAAGCAGGCCGAGATCGAATTCCGCCAGGCCCTTCGCGGCAACCTGACTGCCCCTGCCGACCTCGACCGTGCCGCCGACCGCCTCCGCGCCCTCATCGCCGCCTACCCCGACACCGAATCCGCCCGCAAGGCCCAGGCCGAGCTGGCGAACCTTGAGAAGGCTAGAGAAGCGCACGGCAACCACCACCCGTGACGCCGAAAAGGACTCCCGGAGTCATTTCGGACATCGTAAGTCATTGGTTTATAAGGTCTTATGCCTGCGGAAAAGACTCCGGGAGTCTTTTTCGAGGAGGTGACCGATGGCGGATGTGGCGGACACGGTGGCGATCAGGGAGTTGTTGGGGCGGCTGACGCCGCGGCAGCGCGAGGTGTGTCTCCTGCTCGCCGATGGGCGGAGGCAGGTGGAGGCTGCCCGGATGATGGGGATCACGCCTCAGTCGGTCAACTATCACGTGAAGTGCATTCGTAAGTTATTGAGGGATAAGGGTTTCGATGTCGAGGCCCTGCGGCGGAGGCAGTCGAAGTCCAGCCGCAGGCGGCGGCGCAAGGTTCAGCTCACGTAACCGTATACATTGCAGGCGCTTAGGTCGAGCGGCCCGCCCCGAAGAAAAAAAGCCGGAAAAAGGCGATTAGGGGCCCTTATTTGCGCAGGGGCATTGCCGTTGTATTGGTGGAGGGGAGAAGGCCCGATGCCGGCAAACCCGGGCCTTGTCCCCTCGTAGGAAGCGCGCTCCGAGGCGCCCAAGTAGCGCTCCGTCATCGTCGCGAAGCGGCGCCGCACGTGCTCTTTGACAACTTGGAAGCAGGGGATGGGACCGATGGGACAGATGGGACCTATGGGAGCCCAGACACACGGGGTGTCCCATGGGTCCCATAGGTCCCATTGGTCCCATGCCCCTTCGGCGGGCTCAGGCGCTGACCTGCTGGATGTCCACCTTCGCGAGGTCGGCCTCGCCGACGCCGAGGTCGGCGCAGACCTTCAGGTAGTTGGCCTTCGACTTGTTGAAGGTGATGAAGTCGCTGTCGCCCTTCGACCAGTCGCCGAGCGGCTCGGGGTAGAGGCCGGGCGTTTGCTTGTTGAGGTTCTCGCCGAGGAGCTTGCAGCCGTAGACGTCGAGGGCCAAGGCGTCCTTGCCGACCATCACGATGCCCGTGGGGAATGTGCCGATGCGTTGCTTGCCCGGGCCGCGCCAGCCGAAGTTCGCCTCGTTCGCGTCCACGATGTTCAGGGCGATGCGTGGGCCGACGGCGAGCTTGAAGGCGTTGCCGAGCTTCTTGGGGAAGACGCTCCAGCCGTCGCTGTCGGCGGGGTCGAAGCGCTTGGCGACCTCGGTCGTCTCGTCCACCTTGTGGAAGCCGTACATGCGGCGGGTGAGGCCGATGATGTTCTTGATGCAGGAGGTGAAGACGCAGTGGGGGTGGGTCTTGAGGCGGGGGAGGTTGAGCAGCACGGCGTCGTCGGCGAAGATGTCCTTGGCCACTCGCAGGTCTTTCCAGGGCTCGGGCTGGGGCTCGATGAGCTTGTAGTCGGCTTCGCTGCCGGCGGTCCAGTAGCGGGCGAGGTTCTTGACGGGCACCTGGAGCCCCTGGAGGAGAGCGGCGAGGGTGGGCAGCCCCTCGCGCTTGGCGCCCCAGCCGCCCCACTCCTGGCCGAGGACGGTGATGCTCTTGGGCGAGCAGTCCTTGAGGAGTTTCACGAGGGCGCCGGCGGCCTGGGTCGAGGTGTTGGCGTCGCGCCAGCCGCCATCGGTGGCATTGAGCTTGATGAGGACGCTTTTGCCCTTGACGAGCTCGGGGAAGCCGCCCCACTTGTCGAGTGCGGCCTTCATTCGCTTCATCGCCCCCTCGTCGGAGTCGGGCGCGCCGCCGCCGGTGGCGGCGACGATGCGGGGCTTGGCGGCCGCCTCGGCGGCCAGACCCATCCTCACGGCTGCGGCGGCTCCCGCCACGCCGGCGGCGCCTCGCACGAGGAATCCCCGACGGCTCATCGCATCGCTCATCGTCTTTCTCCTAACGCGGCGCAGTGCCGCAACCAAAGAGAACCCCACGATTCAGAAGGGGATGAATGCAGGAATGGATGATTGGATGACTGTCTGACACCCATCCATTCATCCACGCATCCATTCCCCCCGCTCCCACTTACTATGGAACCAGGGTGGGCGGCGAATGTCAAGGGCGATTGCCGCTCAGTCCAATGGCGAGGGGAGGCGCACGGTGTGGCCTCATCCATTCGCACAAGCGCGGCAGCATGCTCATGGCGCGAGAGTGTAGCAGGGGCGGGCGATTCGTTCCAGCGCGGCTAGCCGCGGCGAAGGACGTTGACGAGGCAGCGCAAGGTGCCGAAGTGGGGGTAGACGGCCGAGCAGTCCACGGGCCGGACCTCGTAGCCGAGGCCGCGCCAGACGGCAGCCGCGGCCTCGTTGAGCGCCGGCACGTGGGCGTAGATGGGCATGTACACGACCCGCCGCCCGTCGCGCTCGTCGAGGATGGCGTTGACGTAGGTGAGATACGTCCTGCCGTCGCGGCCGGGGACGACAGGGATGCGCACGACCCGATAGCCCGCGGCGGAGCACGCCGCGGCAACGGAGTCGAATTGGCGTTGCGTTGTCCCATCCGGCTCGCCGCAGTCCACCAGCCCCCGGGCGAGTGAGGGGTCGGCGACGAGGACCGTGCGGTCGCCGACGGGCATCATGAACATCCCCGCGTGGTGGTCGGGTGCGTCGCGGAGCAGCACGATGCGGCGGCGGAGAAGCCTTACGAGCGTGGCCTCGAGTTCCTCGGCGGTCTGCACCGTGCGTTGGAGGTTGCGGGCGAGGAGGGCGGGGGCGACGAAGGCGGTCTCGGCGTCGGCCACGAAGTCGCCGCCGTCGAAGTGCAGCGCGCTCCGCTCGGCGGCGACACGGCTGCCCAGAATGCGAGCGAGGTCCTGGCCCACGCGGGCGTCGCCGTCGCGAGCGGGCCATAGCTCGGCGCCGTCCTCGGCTCGCGGCGAGAGCAGCGTCACCGGCGGCACACGCGTCCCGCCTGTGACCTGGCCGAGCGCCAGCCAGCGGTCGCGCGACCAGCACGTGATCGCGTGTCCCACGACCACGGGCGACAGCGTACACGGGACCGGGCCGACGCGGCTCCGGAGATCATCGAATGCGGCCTGGTCGGGGCACACCACGTGCACCGTCACGTCGGCGGGAAGCTGGGGGAGGAAGTCGCGGTACGCGCGCTCGACGATGGGCGCAGCGGCGGGCACGTAGTGGATCACCAGCTCGCGCAGGGCGCCCTCGCAGTCGGGCAGGAGCGGCCCGGCGACCCGGGCCACTCGCCCCGACTGGACGCGGTCGCGGAGCGACAGGCCCGCCGCTCCCACCGCGACGCCGAGGAACACGCCGAGGGCCTTGCGGCGGTCCATCACTGAGTCGCCTTCTTGTCCTGCTGGCGGATGAGCGTCTGGAGCGTGTTCGCCAGCTCGCCCCCGCGACCGGCCGGCCCCGCGACCACGAGCGGCCGCGTGCTCACGCTGGCCTTGCCGATCTGAAGCGTGAAGAAGACCGACGTGTTCCCCGCCGCCTTGACCTCGGTGGGTATAGAGAGGGTCTTCTTCTCGCCCGCCTCGAGTGCGATCGTGCACTTGTGCTCCCAGGATCGCCTGGCGATCGGGCCGATTCGGGAGAGTTCACTCACCGGAGGCCGGACCATCATCCGCAGCGTCGCCTCGAGCGACACGGGGCTCTGGCCGGGGTTGGCCGCCACGAGCTTCACCACGGGCGAGTCGCCCGCCTTGTAGGCCGCCTGGTCGGCCTGGAGCGTGATCTCGCAGCCGCCCTCGCGGAGGACGGGCCACTTGACCTCGGGCGGCTGGCCCTCGGTCGCCACGGCCAGCCCCGTCCAGCCGATCGCCAGAACCACGAGCGCCGTCGCCGCCGCCGTCGCTGCCACCACTGCTGCGTCGTGCCACCTCATCGCCGTCTCCTTTCTGCCGCAGGATCCCGAGACCAGCCCCACGCTTGAATTATACGGCGTCAAAGCGGCAGATGCTGTAAGGGGTTTGTAACAAGGCCTCAGTCCGCACGAGCAGCGAAGGCGACGAGTTTCCGAAAGACAGGGCGGGCATCACCGTTGGCTGCGCCGCGTGTTCAAGATGGCCAAGTGCTATTGCGCGCGCGTGGCCATCTTGAGCACCTTGGCGCCCCCGCCCCCGGCGTGGTTGGTAGAGTCTACTTCTGCGGGTCGGCGGCGGGCGCTCTGTCGAGGGCCTGGAGATGCTTGATGAGGCGGATGGCGTCGTCGCAGCGGCCTTCGCCATACGCGGCGTCGAGCAGGCTGAGTGTTCGGGCGTAGGCCCAGGCCTTCTCTGACGCGGCGAGGCGTTGCGGGTCGCGGCGGGGGACGCCCAGGCCCGCAGCCGCGAGGAGCTCGGAGGCGCGCTTTGCCAGCTTGTCGCGCACGGCGAGGTAGTGAAGCTCGCGGATGACGTCCTGGACGTAGCGCCGCTCGGTATCGCACGACGCCGCGGCCAACGCCTTAGCCAGATGCTGTGGCGGCTCGAGGCGCAGGAGCGGCTGCATGGCCTTGACGAGCTTTTCATTGGCCTGGAGCGCCTCGGGGAGGAGCTCGCGGGTGTAGAGCTCCTGGAGCTTGGCCCAGTCGTCGGGCAGGGGGCGGATGCCGGGGTCGAGGGGCGTGCTGACCCGAGCTGGCGCGGCTGCGCCGTGGAGCCAGGTCTCCCAGCGGTCGAAGTGGCCGTCGCCGTTGGTGTCGAGGTAGCGGATTTCGGCCAGACGGTCGCCGTTGCCGAGGTGGCCGACGCACAGCCAGCCCTCGGTGGCGCCGCGCAGGTGGATGCGCCGGTCGGCGCGGCAGTAGTAGAGCTCGCGCTTGCCGCAGGCCGAAGGCCGAAACTCGCGGCGGACGTTCCAGTCCTGGACCGGTCCGCCGGTGTTGTGCATGACGCGGCGCGCCCAGGTCCAGAAGACGCCCTCCCAGCGGCGGTCCTCCTCGGGGTGGGGCGGGCCGCCGAGGGCTACGGCATCGTCGCCGTACTCCCTCCAACTGAAGCCGGTCTGGTCGGCGGGGTAGGACTCGGCCACGCGGCGTGCGTCGGCGTGAGGGATGCAGAAGGTGGTCTTTGGGGGCCGGCGGAGGCAGTTCTCGCGCGCCATTCCCGCGAACTCGTAGGGCAGCCGGCCGATCATGTTGAAGCCCAGCTCATAGTGAAGGGGCCTCTCGGCCGAACTCAGTCCGTCAATGTCCAGGCTGTAGCGGACGTTGAGGACCCCGACGCGCCGCATCCGCTCGGTGAACGGGCCGCTGTAGGAGAAGATGCTGTTGGCGTAGTCGGGCTCCGCCCGTCCGTCGAAGTCGAGGGGCACGGCGCTGAAGCGGACGACCGCCTCCGACTGGCCGTCGCGGTCGGTGTCGTAGAAGGCGAACGGGCACTCGCTGTGGGGCACCCACGCCTTGCGTTCGGGGTCGTACTCGTTGGCGTAGATGAGATTGTCGCCGTGGGGGTCGCTACGGAAGAAATTGCCCGAGTACTCGTAGTTCACCACATCCCACATCAAGCTGTCCTTGTCGAGGTCAACGCCGAACCAGGCGCGGCGCAGGCGGCCACCAAGGAAGTAGCGAATCTCCATCTCATCAGGCTTCCCGTCGCCGTCGTTGTCCAGGTAGTCGACGAGGCGGTCGGCTCGGCCGTCCGCATCGTAGTCTGCCACGTAGCAATCGCTGTCCTTATCGCCATCCTTGTCCTCGGGGCGCAGGTCGCCATCGTCGTCAATCACCCAGACGATGGCATCGAGAGGCTTCCCCTTGATGGTCAGGCGCTCGCGGCGGATGAGCATCTTGCCCGCGGCGTCGGCGCCGCTGGTGGCTGCGAAGTGTTCCCCGCTGGCGAGCGCCAGCGCTCGTGCCCACCAGGGCTTGGCCGCGAGGACGAGTTGGCCCTTCTCATCCATCGCCGTCTCGCGTTCCCACCAGGGCGCCGGCGGCGCCCCAGCCAGGGCCGGCCAGGCCAACGCGAAGGCGGGCAGCAGCATCCAGCTCAACGGCAGGGGGGCGCGCATGGCTCAGGGGACCTCCAGGACGACGCGCTGTTCGCGGTGCTGGCGGTCAAGCGGGATGCGGATGACGATGCGTGCTTCCTCGGGGGTGGCCCGCCCGTCGGCGCGGTAGGGATTGTGCGGGAAGACGGGCCAGGAGAGCGAGGCGGTCGGAGGCAGGCGCAACCGCCAGCCGGCGTAGGAAACCCAGCCCCCAAGCTGCTCCGCAGAAAGCTCGATCGGGGTGGCCGTCAGCTTGAGCTTCTGCCCGGCAGCGGTCTCCAGCGTCTGGCCGCTCTGGGGCTCCTGCGCCGTCTCGGTGCGGACCTGCCCACCGTGGGCGACGAAGTGCACTCGGCCAGCGAGTTGGGGGATGAGCGTCAGGTGGGCGTAGATGGGCAGCCCCGAGGTCGCCGCGGCTTCGACGACGTATTCGAGGCTGCGCTCGTCCTTTGGCACCACGCGCAGCCGACAGGTCTCGGGGCCGTAGGTCAGCTCGAGCGCCGGCTCCGGCGCCGTCGAGAGCTTCGCAACCGAGGGGACGTGGTAGAGCGTCCCCTTGGGGAGGAAGCTCGGATTCGTGTCGCCGGGGCGATGGGCGAGCGCGGCCAGGTCACCGACGGCGAAGCTGCTCCAGGCCGGCTGGAGCTTGGTGTTCCCGCCCCCAAGAATCAGGCCCGTCTTCTCGTGGTAGATGCTCACCAGGTTCTGCCGGTCTTGAATCCATCGGGAGTTGACGACGCGAGCGGTGTAGGCCGACCAGCAGATGAACCACGGGCCGCGCCGCAGCGTGGCCGCCCGCTCGACGCCTCTCTCCCGAAGCACGAAGACTTCCTCGCCCCGGCCCGACGGCTCCTCGGCGAGCGGGCCTTCCTCGCCGTAGAGCACGAGCGAGGCCGCAAGGTCGGCATCCAGCGGCCCCCCGAGCTGCGACCACTGCGCCTTGAGATGCGCCCGGCCAACGGGTGTGAAGCTGAAGCCGACGTTGCCCGGGGAAACCTGGGCGTGATAGGGGTTGCGCTGGTCCACCGTCTCGACGTTGTGGCCGTTGGGATAGGTGAAATGGCGATGGAAGGCCGCGGCCCGTTCCAAGGCCGGCAGCACCTTGCGGTCGCCCGACATGGCGTAGTAGGTGCCCAGGGCGTCCACGTAGACGAAGCCGTAGACCACCACCGGCCCGCCCCCCTCGGCCCAGTAGCCGCCCTCCGTCTGCCTGGCCGCCACCTGCTCGAGGAACTTTGCCGCCTGCTGGCACCACTCCGGCCGGCCGAGCGCCTTGCCGGCGGCATAGAGGCCCATCGCGTGATGCGCGGGGATGTTGTGGACGTGGCGGAGCGCCCCCTCGGCGATCTTCCCGTAGCCAAGGCTCAGGGCCTTGGTCCAGCGCTCGCGGCGCTCGGCCGGCATGGCGTCCCGGATCAGCCCGAAGGTGCGGAGCCAACGCGAATAGGTCCAGGGCATGTGGATTTTCCCCCACGTGCTGCCGTCCTTCTTGCGGAAGACCCAGCGGCCCTGCTCATCCATGTCCTCGATCAGCGCGTCCCCTGCCTTCATGATGGCCTCGAGGAGCTTTGGGTCTTTGTGGTGCACGTTGCCGGGGGCGCTCGCAGCGTACGCCGCGGCCAGCGGATACATCTGCTGCTGATCGTTGCAGATCCAGATCCCCGTGCCGAACCGCCCGGTCTTCGCATCATACGTCTTGAGGATCTCCGGGACATGCCTGGCGAGGTCGCTCAGGGCGCGCTCCTTGAACCTCAGTTCGGCGGCAGCCGCGGCGGACACCGCGGCAACCGGGACGAGCAGCATCAGCAGGAACCGTTCCATGGGAGAACTCCTTGCCGGCCGGCGCATCAGCCGTCCAGCGTGCTCATCGTCACGCCAGGAACTGGCGGATGTAGCGCTGGGTGAGCAGCAGCATCTTGCGGCGGAGCGGCGGGCGACTCCACATCGAGCCGTGCGGCTCGATCGAGAGGTAGCCGTCGTAGTGGTGCTCGTGGAGGAAGGCGAAGACCTTCCCCCACTCGATGTCGCCCATCCCCGCCGCGGGCTGCGACACGAGCTTGCCGTCCATGTACAGGTGCTCTTTGATGTGCATGTGGGTGATGCGCCAGCCATAGTCGCGCAGGATGGGCAGGTAGTCGTCGCCGTGGTGGCGGATGTTCGCGGGGTCGAGCTTGATGCCGACGTCGAGCCCGGCGTCCCACACCCGCTGGTAGTCGGCGGCCGTGGTGAAGAAGCTGTTGCCGTGGACGGGGTAGAGGGCGATCCGCAGGCCGGCCACGCGGGCCTTCTCGACGTAGGGCGGGAACACGCGGGCGAACTCGGCGGCGTTCTCCTCGGGCGAGGCGTCCTTGATGTGGCCGCCGCCGGTGATGAGGATGCTGGCCTCGAGGTGCCGGGCGAAGCCGATGGCGCGGTCGAGCATCTTCAGGCTCGCCTCGCGTTCGGCGGCGTCGCGCGACGTGTGGTTCCAGCCCCAGAGGCCGAGGGCCGATGCCTTGACGCCGTGCTCGACCAGGATCGCGCGCATCTTGCTCACGGTGTCGAACGTCAGGTCCTTGAAGTCGCCCCAGTAGTTGAACTCGAGGCCCTCGAAGCCGTGCTCGGCGGCGAAGCGCGCGTCCTCCTCGACGCCGCCGAGGTCGTTGTTGGCGATGAAGCCGATCTTCATTCCGCTCTCCTTGCCTGGGTGTGGCAGCTCGCCGACCGCGGCCATAGCATGCCCGGAAGCCCCGGGCTTTTCAACCGCAAGTGCGACGGGGCAAGCGGCCGTGAAAACGCGAGCGGGGCCAGAGGGCTGGCCCCGCTCGTGGTGCGGACGTGTGGATGTGAGTCGGCGATGGGCTAGCCGCGGTCGCCGCCGCCTTCCTTCACCGCCGGGGGCTTGCGGTCGCCGCCTTCGCCCTCTCTGCGCGGCTTGACGCCTTCCCTGCGGGGGGGCTTGCGCTCGCGGTCGCCTTCGCCCTCACGCCTGGGCGTCGGCGGCCGGAAGACGAAGATCCTCAGGGCCTTGCCGTCCGGCGTGGCCATGACGCTCACGCGCTGCCCGACCTTGAGGCTGGCGAGGGTGCCTGTGAGGATGGTGGGACGCCGGACGGGGTCGCCGCCCTCGCCCAACGGCCTCTCGATTCGCTCGCCCTCGATGCCGACCTTCGTGGCCGAGTCGACGGCAAACGTCTGCGATCCCTCGCCTCGCTCGCCACCGACCCTGACGGCGATGGAGTCCGCCCGGACGGCGGTCAGCACGCCCGTGGTGATCTTGGACTTGGTGCCCCGGTCGCCCTCGCCGCCCTCGCGGCGGGGCTTCTCGACGGCGGGCCTGTCGCCCTCGCTGTCGCCGCCTTCGCGGCGCGGCTTCTCGCCCTCACGGTCGCCGCCCTCGCGGCGCGGCTTGTCGCCCTCGCGGTCGCCCTCACCGCCTTCGCGGCGGGGCTTCTCGACGCGGGGCGTGCCTTCGCCTTCGCCGCCTTCGCGGCGCGGCGCAACCCTGTGGAGGACGATCAGCGTGGCCTTTCCGTCCTCGGTGCAGGTGACGGTGACGCGGCGGCCGGTCTTCAGGTCGGCCAGCGTGCCGTCCACCAGCTTGACCCTGTAGACGGGCACGCCGCCCTCGCCTCTGACCTCTTCCGTCTGGTCGGACTCGATGACAATCCTGGTCTGGGCGGTCACGGCCAGGGTCTTGGAGCGTTCGCCGCTGTCGCCGCGCTGGAGGATCGTGATCGAGTCGGTGCCGACGTTGGTCAGCTCGCCGCTGATGCGGGTGGTCACTGGCCCGCGCTCCTCGTCGCCGGCGAAGACCTGCGACTGGCCGACGCCGAGGACAACCGTCCTCTCGCCGACCTGCACCTGGACGGCGCCCGTGAGCACCGCCACGGCCAACAGCATGCCTTTGGCCCTCATCCCCTCGTCTCCTTTCCCGTCATCGTGTCCTGGGGGGAGAAGTTTGACGGAAAACTCCGTCCCCAATACAGTTACGCTTCCTACGGGGGTTCGCACCTGGAACCGCCCGTTGGCTTTCTTGACCTGGAACGCTCCGCCGCCGCTGGCCAGCTCGACCAGTTGTCGCAGGCCATTGCTCGGCCCGTGGAGGATGGCTGTGGTGGACGGGTCGAGGGTCGCGCGCGAGCCATCGCCCAGGCGGATGACGGCGGTGGCGTCGGGCGGCACGGCGATGCGCGTGCCATACGGGATGGTCTCCGCCTCCGCCCCTTCGGCGAGCACTTTGCCGGCCAGCACCCGGTTCGTCGGCGCGGCCGGGCGAAGCCAGAGGGCGGGGGCCAGCACGATGAGCAGCGCCGCCGCTGCGCTGGCCACGAGGAAGGCGATCCGCCGTCTCGTGCGGTGGCCTTGGAGCCGCTGGATGAAGGCTCGGGCGTCTCCCGCCCCCTTTTCCTGGCGGAAATGGTCGTCGAGCCAGGCGTCGAGGCGGCTGGCCTCGGCGAAGGCGCGGGCGCACCCGGGGTCGGCCTGGAGGCGGCGGGCCAGCTCGGCGGCCTCGGCCTCGGAGGCCAAGCCGTCGAGGTACTTGGCGAGCAGCTCGCGGTCGCGGGGCTGGAGCATCAGGCGCCCTCCCTTGCGGCGGCGAGGCGGCGGCGAACGCAGTCCTCGAGGGCCGTGCGGATGCGGCACAGGGCCTGGTAGGCGGCATCGAGTGTGCGACTCGACCGCTCCGCAACTTCTTTCACTGTAAGGCCTTGCTCGTAGCGGAGGGCGAGGAGCTGGCGGGCCTTCTCGGGGAGCTGGGCGAGGCAGTGCCGCAGCGCCTCCAGGCGGCTGGGGGCCTCGGCCTCGGTGCGGTCGAAGGCATCGAGCACGGCCAGAATCGTCTCGGGAGGGAAGGCGATGGGGAAGCGCTTGTCCTGGTGGCGACGCTGAAGGACCTTGTTGGCGGCGACGCCGCGCGCCCAGGCGCCGAAGGGGCGCCGAGGGTCGTAGCGGTCGGCCTGCTGCCACAGGGTCAGGGCGACCTCCTGGAACACGTCCTCGCGGGCCTCGCGGTCGCGCACGAGCGAGCCGATGAAGGCCCGCAGGTCGGGCTCGTTCTGGAGCAGCAGCATCAGGAATGCATCGCGGTCGGCCATGCCTTCTCCTCTACCCCTTATTCAAACACGGGGGCCGGACCTGACATGGTCCTCCGTCAGGGCTGGTCCGCGGGTTGGCCGGGCGGCAGCTTCTCGATGACGAGGCCGACGCCGTCGAGGCGATACGGCTCGCTGTCGCGGTAGCGGGGCAGGTAGTGGCGGTCGGTGGGCAGGCCGTAGGCGGTGCCCTCGGCGAAGATGCGGCCGTCGGGCAGGAAGGCGAAGTGGTTCAGGTCCTTCGGGCGGCGGCCGGCGTCGTCCACAATGACGCCGTGGTAGAACGCCTTGCCAGTCGCGAGGTCGAGCGAGTAGAGGCCGGAGGTGCGGCTGCCAGCGCCCTTCGGCTGTACCCACCGGATGGTGTAGAGCGTGTTGCCGCGAAGCAAGGTGGTTCCGTGGCCCGCCTGGAAGGCCTTCGGGCAGTCCGCGATCTTCTCGACCGTACCCTTCGCGAGGTCGAGGCGGACGACCTCGCGGTCGGTCACGCCGATGGCCGTGGGCTGGCCGTCCTGCCAGGGCGCGAAGGCGATCTCCCAGCCGCCGGCGAGGGTGGTGATTCGCTCGGCCTTCGCCAGGTCGGGCGCGATGCGATAGACGTCGGTCTGCGGCGTGATGTCGTCGGTCTTCTGCCGCTGCCGGCGGCGCTCGAGGAACACCTTGTAGGACTTCGGCTCGGGCACGGAGCAGTAGATCGTGCCGTCGGCCGCGACGAGGAGGTCGTGCGGGTGGTCGTCGAGGGGGAACTTCTTCGGCTCGCCCGCGAAGTTGCCCCGCGCGTCGAGCGGGATGGCGAACCAGGTGAGGGGCCACTCGTGGCCGCGGTGGTAGCCGCGGCGGAGGTAGAGGACGCTTCGCCTCGGGTCGCCGCTGATGCGGAAGATGCCGGGGTTGCCCGCGAAGGGCACGCCCAGGGCGCGGGCCTTCTGCGTCTTCAGGTCGAACTCGACGATGGGCGAGCCGAGGTAGCGCGGCTTGTCCTCGGGCCGGGCCACGGGGAAGTCCCAGCCGCCGTAGTGCGGGTCCTGCCCCGTGAAGTAGACCTTGCCGTTCATCTCGAAGGCGTTGCCGTGCATCATCTGGGGAACGGCGTCGGGGCGATGGACGCCCCCGAGGCGGCCGATGTCGCCGAGGAGGACCAGCTTGTCCTGCTTCGGGTCGAAGGCGAAGAGCGGGCCGCTCTCGCTGGCGTGATGGGGCATCGTGCCGAAGTAGGCCCGGCCGTCGGAGGCCACGGGAATAGCGTCGAACGCGCGGTCGGCGTAGGGCGACAGGTCGTAGAGGCTGCCGACGCAGTGGGCCTTCACGACCGGCTCCGCCTTGAACGCCTCGTTCAGCAGGGTGTTCCACTGGGCGCAGATCGTGTCGAGCAGGGGATTCTCGTAGACCTGAAGCACCGTGGCCTTCGCGTTGCCCGCGAGCACGGCGACGTCGCCCGAGGGCATCAGGCGGAGCCAGTAGACGATGTGCAGCGTCTGCCCCTCGAACGGCTCGAGGGAGCAGAGCTTCACCCCCTCGCCCACGGGCGGGCGGTGCAGGAGAATCTGGGCGGCGTCGTTGGCCGAGGCGCCGTCGCGGGCCGAGCAGCCGAAGCCCTCCTGGAGATTGGCCTGGGCGAGTACATCCTCAAGCTTCGCCTGCTTGAACGCGTTCCGCCACCGGTCGCCCGAGCGCCAGCGGTCGAAGTGGCTGGGCTTCACTCCTGCGGGCAGGGGCGGCTCCTCCTTCGGCGACTTCGCCTTGGGCTTCTCCGGCTCCCCGCTGAGAGGGATGATCTTCCGCTGCGCCGTGTCGTAGACGACCCAGCGCGTGGCGCGCGGGGTGCTGCCGGAAGCGACGGTGAACCAGATGGCCTCGAAGCCGCGCTGGATGAGGCGCGCGAACGGGCTGCCCCCCCGATCGCCGTGCTCGGGGATCGAGACGACGAGACACTGGTGCTTCAGCCGCGCCGCGGGCGGGTAGTCCACCCGCTCGGCGGCAGTTGCTGAGCAGGCGATCAGCCACAGGAACAGAGAGGTCGCCACAGTTCTCATCGCAGGCCTCCAGTGCTTGTGTCACCTGGCGAGTCGCGCCTCGCGCCCCGTCTCGGCGCTGCGGAGCAGAGCCTCCATCATCTCCTGGACGATCAGGCCGTGGCGCAGCGGGGCGTCGCAGGGCACGCCGTCGAGGATGCAGTCAATGAAGTGGCCGGCAATCACGTCCCACGGGTCCGGGCCTTTGGGCAGGGCGACCGTGGTGTCGTGGGGCGCGCCGTCCACGGTGCGGTAGAGGGTGAGCGGGCCGTAGCGGGCGCCGGCCTGGGTGCCGAACAGCTCGATCTGGTGCTCGGGCGCCTGGTGCGAGGCCCAGAAGCTCTCGCACTGAAGCCCCGCGCCATTCTCGAAGCGGATGAAGCCGCCCGCGTAGTCGTCCGAGCCATACTTGCGCCAGAAGCCCTTCGGCGGCTGGCGAAAGTCCCAGTAGCCGCGGCCGAAGGGGCCGAACTTCGCTCCCGCGACGCCCGTGACGCTGACGGGCTTCGGCATGCCGAGAATCCACCAGGCGGAGTCGAGCACGTGGACGCCCATGTCGCGGAACGCCCCGCCGCCCTTCTCGATGAAGCCGAGGCTCCAGTCGGGGATGCCGCTGCGGCGGATGCTGCGGGCGCGGGCGTAGTACAGCTCGCCGAAGTCGCCGCGCCGCGCCATCTGGCCCAGGTAGCGCGTGGGGCCGCTGAAGCGCATCGAGAGTGACATCATGCCGACCACGCCCGCCTTCTCCTGCGCCGCGACCAGCCGGCGGGCAGGGGCCAGCGCGTCGGCCAACGGCTTCGTGATGAGCACGTGCTTGCCGCGCCGCACGGCTTCGAGGGCGATGGGCACGTGCCACTGGTTGGGCGTACCGACCATCACCGCGTCAATCTCCTTGTCGCGGCACATCGCCTTGTAGTCGGTGTAGAGCTTCGGCGGCTCGGGCAGATCCTTCGCGAAGTCCTTCATTCGGTCTTCCACGAGGTCGCAGAGCGCGACCACGCTGCCCCGCGGGTTCTTCGCGATGGCCTTGCCATTCGGTCTTCCGATGCCCATGCCCACGATGGCGACGCGGACGTGTCTCATCTTGGCTTCTCTCCACGCGAAGTAGGCTGAGGAGTCAGCACAACACAATCGGCTGCGACGACGCAGCGAAAGCCCGTGGCGTAGCGGCACACGCTGCAATGCGCCGTGTGGATCGCGCTGCCCAGGCTGTCGAAGATCTCGCCGACATCGCCCGACGAGTCGCCGTAGAGCCCGCCGCCGGCCAATGCCTTCACCACGTGTCCCTCCAGCGCGTCACGATACTGGAGGAAGGGCGGAAGAACCACCCACTCGCTGACATTCCCCGCCAAGTCGTGAACGCCGTGTGCGCTGGCGCCGGAGGGATAGAAGCCGACTGGCGCAGGGCCGGGGCGATGCCGGTCGCAGGTGGCTGCGCAGACGCACCGAGAGGAGTCCCATTTGTTCCCCCATGGGTAACGCCTGCCGTCGTCGCCGCGGACGGCCCTGAGCCATTCCGGCCAGGCCGGCAGCGCCTTCACCGCCCATTTGCAGTAGGCCAGGGCACCATCGAACGTGACTTCTACGGGGATCTCTTCCCGCCCGGGCTTGATCCCCCACAAGCCACCGGCGAGGTAGATGTCCGCGCCGTCGCTGTCGAACCACGCATTGTCGGCCGGGGCTTTCATCGCGTTCAGGAATGCGGCGAAGCGTTTGCTCGTCACCTCGTACTTGTCCATGTAGAACGCGGAGGTCTCGACCTTCCGCTTGGAGAGGCGCGGGTCGACTTGCTCGACCTCTACGCTACCCGCAGGCACAAAGGCCATCGGGCTGTCGTCGGCGAGCCAAATGATCTCCTTACCAGTCCCCGCGGAGCGCGCATTGGCTGTGGCGATGGGCTGGCGCGTCCGAACGAGGTCACAGCCAAGCATCGAGAACGCCGCCAGACCGATCGCGGCAATGAAGTGCGTCAAACTGCAAGTGGTGGAGATGCACTTTCCTCCACAGGTTCCCTCAGTTCAGTTGCCTCTGCCGAGCTTGCCTCGGGGGCCGGAGCCTGCTGCGCTGGCATCACGCTTTGCCATGCTCACCAACCTGTCGCACAGCCACGGAGCGGCCGGTGGCGGCGGATTCCCGCGCGGCGAGGCAAGCGTAGACGCTTTGGAGGCCGGTCCAGATCGGCGTGCGGCTCGCGCCCTTGCCCTTGACGAGGTTGATGAAGTCCACAGCCAGCTCGTAGTCGCCGCCGAAATGGCTCTGGCCCTCGCCCGCCTTCGTGACGTCGGTGAACGGGGCGTGGTGGCGGACCCGCTTGAGCTGGTTGGTGTACCAGTCGAAGCCCACGGTGCCGAGGTAGCCGCTGACGGTGGCCCCGCGCGTGGCGGAATCGCGCCGCGAGTAGAAGACCTGGGTGTAGGCGCCGTGGGCGCCGCTGGCGAACTCGAGGAGGGCGCTCGACGAGTCCTCGTTCATCCCCGTCTCAGGCGTGCCGATGTCGCGGCCGAAGACGCAGGGATGGTCGCCGGCCTTGCCGCCGGAGAGGCTTCGCTTGCGGTTCTGAGGGCTTTCGAGACAGGTGTCGGCCTCACGGCACTTCGAGCAGACGAGGCCCGCCCGCTTCTTGCCGCCGAAGACGCGCCCCTTGGTCGCCATGGCCACGACGCGGACGATCCGCGAGCCCATGAGGTACATGATGTAGTCGAAGTCGTGCGTGGCCTTCTGGAGGAAGAGGCCCTGGGTGATCGAGTAGTCGCGATACCAGCCGTCGAAGTAGCCGGTGCCGTAGGGCACGTAGTTGACGCCGAGCACGTGCTCGGGGCTGCCGACCGCGCCGTCCTCGATGAGCTGGCGGGCCAGCACGCACAGGGGCGAGACGCGGAGCGGGAAGCTCACGACGGCCTGGCACTTGGACTTCGCGAAGGCGCGCTCGAGGGCGGTCGCCTGCTTCATCGAGGTGGCGACGGGCTTCTCGAGATAGAGCGGCAGGTCGTAAGCGGCGGCCTGCGCGGCGTAGACGGCGTGCAGGTTGCAGCGGGTGCCGACGGCGAGAGCGTCGAGCCGCGCCTTGCGGACCATCTTCTTGAGGCTCTTGTAGAAGGCGACATCGGCCTTGTCGCGGTCGTCGAGGCGGCTGCGGGCGCCGGCCTCATCGGGGTCCACGATGCCGACGACCCGCACGTCGGGCTCGACGGCCCGCAGGCAATGCTTGATGACGCTGCTGATGCGGCCGCCGTGGCCGAGAACGCCGAGGCGAATCATTCTGCGCTCCAGGAGGTGTGGGGAACCGGAACGACGCGACGTTGACCTCCGACATTATGATGGCGGCGGCGGCTTTTGCAAGCAGGAATTGCTGACATGGGTGCCCTCGCCGACGTTCTAACATTCTACAGAATGTTAGAATGTCATCCGGAGTTGAGACACAACCGCTCGGGAGCCCGTGAGGGGGGCCTTCTCGCGTTGGTGGAGAAGAGCATGACGCGGTGGGCTGTGCAGGCGGCGGTTGCTGATGTAGGCGCCATCGGCGACATTCTAACATTCTACAGAATGTTGGAACGTCGCCCAGAGCCCAGGCACGCCTGCTCAGGAGCGCGTGACGGGGACTCCTGGCGTCGCTTGGCCGGGGGGATGTGGCGTGGACGGGTGTGTTGTCGGGCCGCTAAGAGATCCCACAGAAAGAGGTCGCAAGTCTGCCCGCGATGGCCGACGTTCTCACATTCTACAGAATGTTAGAATGTCATCCGATGCTCAGGTGCAGCCAGTTGGTTGTCAGCTACTGGGCGGCCCTCCAGACGGTGAAGAGGCATGAGAACCAAGAGTACGCGGAGAAAGACGCGATGGCCCAGAGCAGGTCGCTGACCAGACGGCGGACGTTCTCACATTCTACAGAATGTTGGAATGTCGTCCGATGCTCAAGCGCAGCCAGTTGGCTGTCAGCTACTGGGCGGTCTTCCAGACGGTGAAGAGGCCGGAGGACCAGAAGTACACAGAGAAAGACGCGATGGTCCAGAGCAGGTCGCCGAGCAGGCGGTTCCGCGCAGTCATGTGCCGTGCGGCGAGCCACGCGATGGGCAGCGCGGGCAGGAGGCCGGTGAGGAAGCCGTAGCCCATCGGAATGTAGAGGTTGCGGCACAGCGACAGGTAGCCCCAGCAACCCCCGGCGAACGCCAGCAGGCCGCCCCGCGCGGCCCACCGCGCCCACGCGCCGCGGCCTCGCGCCCAGGCTCCCGCGACCACAGCGCCCTGGAAGACGATGAACAGGGCGGCCGGCCACGCGAACACCGAACGCTCCGTGCCTAGGATTGTCGGAGCGATGACGCCCGCGAAAGCCGCCATCAGCCCGAACGCGCCCCGCGCCGCCCACGCGACATTCCTCGGCAACGCACGGCGCAGGCCGAACCACACGGCAAAGGCGGGTGCCACCGAGACAGCGAACACGGCCCCAAGGCAGAACAGGTACCAGCGGAACACGTCGCGCAACGTCGGCGCGTAGACCCATGCTGCCCACACCGCGCAACGCTCCGACCCGACGTCAGGCATCACGGTTGCGGGCGACGCACGCTCGAGCGCGTCGGGAGGCAGACGTGCGGGGTCGCCGAGGTAGACACACGCGGCCTGCGACTGGTTGCGGACGTAGAGGCGGCCGTTGTGCAGCGTGGGAGCGGTCCAGCACACCTGGCCGCTGAAGAGGCGGGTGCGAGCCAGCTCCTCGTAGCGGGCGGGCGTGGCGCGGGCGAGGATCAACTCGCCCATGTCGCTGAAGAGGATCAGCTTGCCGTCGGCCGCGAGGAGATTGACGTGGCCCGTGCGGTCGGTGGCCCAGCGGACCTCTCCCGTGGCGAGCTTGAGGCACTTGAGGCGGCCGCGGCCGGGCCGCGTCTCGCGCGGCTGGAGGTCGTGCAGGTCGAAGCCGTAGATGTGCCCGCCGAGGATGAGGCTGGAGAAGATGTCGTGGGAAAGCTCCCGGCTCTCCCAGGCCAACTCGGGCGAGGCGTCGGGCCGCAGGCGCAGGACGCGCGCCCCGCCGCGGAACGCGGCACAAGTGAGGAGAAACGGCTCCTCGTAGACGGGCCACGAGGCGTGCTCGTCGTAGCTCTCGGACCAGCGGTGGACCCACAGCTCGCGCCCCGTCTCGGGCTCGTGGGCGACGACGACGTTTCGGAGGAACGACACGATCTGCCGCTTTCCGCCGACGCTGATGGGGTAGCAGGGCGAGTAGCTCGCCTCCTCGCTGCCCGAGCGCCAGGCGACCGAGCCGTCGCGGGCGTCGAGCGCGACGACCGACGCGCCCTCGCCGCCGACGGGGAGAAACACCTTGCCGCCCTCGACCAGCGGCGAGCAGGCGTAGCCGTACTCGGTGCCCTTGCCCTCGAACTTCTCCGTGACGTTCATCGTCCAGAGCGTGCGGCCCGACGCGGCGTCGAGGCACCCGACGAGGCCGTGAGCGCCCGCGAAGTAGAGCCGCCCGTCGCGCCACGTGGGCGTGGCCCGCGGCCCGGGCCAGTCGCCCTCAGGCTCCCAGGGCCAGTCGTAGGTCTTCTTCCACAGGGTGCGGCCCGTCGCGGCGTCGAGGCAGGCAACGAACTCGCCGGCCGGCTCCTGGGCCTGGGTGTAGAGGCGGTCGCCGACGGCGATGAGGGCCGAGTAGCCCTGGCCGAGCCGAATGCGCCAGAGGACCGGCGGCCCCGCCTCGGGCCAGCTCCCGATGAGGCCTGTCTCGCTGGAGACCGCATTGAACGTCGGGCCGCGGAGATGGGGCCAGTCTGCTGCAAGGAGATTCGGCGCGACGGCAAACAGGAACAGGAGTGTCCACCACAGCCCTCTCCGTGCTCTCCGTGTCTCCGTGGTGAGATTGGGTTCGGCAAGGGTCGGCATGACATCCCTCGCCGCGCGTCAGGTGGGGAAGATGGGGTCGAGGGTCGCGGCCAGGGCTCGAAGGCGCTGAAGCTCGGCGTCGGAGAGGGGCGTGACGTCGCGGGGCGCGGAGGCCCCGCCCACATCGAGGGCGAGGCGGAGCATGACCTCCTCGCCCGGCGTCACGGCGGCGGTGATGGGCTGGCCGAGCGTGAAGCGGAGGGCGAGGCCGGCCTCGGCGCGGTCGGTGAGCGGCTGATACCAGCACTTTGTAAAACTCTTCCGCTGCGGGTCGTCCTTCGGCCACTTCTGGCGGGCGAGGGCTTTGAGGGCGAGGATGGCCATGCCGCGCTTCTGAGCCTCGGCGATCACGCGGGCGCCGAGGCCGTGGGTGAGGAAGGTGCAGAAGTTGATGGGGAAGAGCACGGAGTCGAAATCGTGGCGGTCCATCGCGGCGAGGGCGGCGGCCTCGGTGTGGGCGGAGAAGCCGATGTGGCGGATTCTCCCCGCCTTCTGCTCCTCGATGACGAGCTCCATCACGCCGCCCTTGCCGAAGGCGACGTCAACGTCCTTCGCCACGTCCATCAGGCCGTGGAGCTGGTAGAGGTCGAAGTGGTCGGTGCGGAGGCGTTCGAGGGAACGGTTGAACTCTTCGGCCGCGGGGCCGCGCTCGCGCTGGGTCGTCTTGCAGGCGAGGAAGCAGTGCTTGCGGTAGGGTTCGAGTGCCGGGCCGAGCTGGACCTCGGCGTCGCCATAGGTGGGCGCGACGTCGAAGTAGTTGATGCCGCGCTCGACGGCCTCGGCGACCACGCGGGCGGCGTGGGCGGGCTCGGCCTTGCTCACCACGAGGCCGCCGAAGCCGATGATCGAGAGCTGCTCGCCGCTCTTGCCGTAGGGCCTTCGGGGCAACCGGGCGCCGGGGGTTCCTGCTGCAGTCATCGTCGCACTCCTCTCGGTGGTCATCATAGGCCGCCGGCGGCCCGGCGTCAACCACCGGAGAGTCCCACCACGGAGACACGGAGAGCACGGAGAAGGCGCCGACATGAGGGCAACCACGGATTGCACAGGTGAGACGGATAGGCAGAAGGGGGACGGGTGTTGGGTGTTAGGTGTTAGGTGTTCGGGGTTCGGGGTTCGGGCCAGGAAGCTTGCGGCTTGTCGCTTGCGGCTTGTAGCTCTCAGCAAATGCGTCAGCCTGCCGGGGTGCGGCGGCTCGACGCCGCTTTGGATTGCCCCAGAGCCCCCCGCCCCACAGCGAGTGGATAACTGATATTTGAAGACGCGACACCGAACCCGACACCGAACCAGACCGAAGAGTCCCACCACGGAGACACGGAGAGCACGGAGAGGGCACCGACATGGGGGCAACCACGGATTGCACTGATGGCACGGATGAGAAGGCGACAGGGCAAGGTGCCGCGGAACATGCGTCAGCCTGCCGGAGTGCGGCGGCTTAGCCTGCCCTGAGCGAAGTCGAAGGGCCGCTCTGGATTGCCCCGGCGCCCCCCGCCCCACAGCGAGTGGATAATTGATATTTGAAGACGCGACACCGTTCCCGTTCCCAGGTAGTAGACGATGTTGGTATCGAAGATGTACATGACGCCCTTAGCGTGAAACCCGACTAGGCCGACGGGTCACCGTCGTTGAACGGGAAAAGGGGGCATCGCTCATCCCGGCGCCCAACTTGGCGACGGGCCAGGCGGCGACGGGCATTTCGAGCAACTGCTTGATATTGGTCAGTGTAGCGGCGGTTCGGGTGTCAAGTCTTCAAATAGCAGTTATCCCTTGCTCGGGGGGGCTCATGGGTTGACGAAGAGGTCGGCAATGGGGCAGCGGAAGCCGGGGAGGAGGGGGGCGCCGTCGAGTTCGGCGGTGGGGGGGAGGGTCTCGATGTCGGTGGCCGAACGGTAGACGGTGACGGTGCGCCGGGCGGGGTTGACGACCCAGACGAGTGCGGCGCCGGCGTCGAGCCAGGCGAGGGCCTTCTCATGCCCCTCGCGGGGGGCCTGGCCCGGGGAGAGGATCTCGACGGCGAGGTCGGGCGCGCCTTCGCGGAAGCCCTCTCCGAGCGGCTCGGCGGCGAGTCGCTCGGCTCGGATGAAGGCGATGTCGGGGCCGAGGACGGTGTCGGGGTCGCGCGCCACGACGAAGCCGGGGTCGCCGGCCAGCACGGCACCCAGCTTGTGCTTCTCGACGTGGTTGCCAAGCAGTCGGTCCAGCCTCGATATGACAGACGCATGTAGGCAACTGGGGGGTGTCATCTCCCTGAGTTCTCCTGCGACGAGTTCGCTCCAGCGGTTCTCGGGCATTTCGAGCAACTGCTCGGCGGTGATGAGTGTGGCGGTGTTCATTGCTTGGTCTCCTCAAGGGGCGGCGGCTGGCCCCGGCGGTCGCCCCGTAAGACAATGCTACTCGCGGAAGGACGGGGAGTCAAGAGGCGGCGCGGAGAAGGGTGTTGGGTGTGGGGTGTTGGGGGTTGGGGGTAGGGTGATCGATCTTGGGTTATCCGTTGTCGGAGGAAGGGGTCGGGTCTTGGCTTGCTACTTCTCAACTTGATGGTCGAAGGCGAGGCTGGTATCTTGGCGGCATGGCAAGACCGCTGCGGATCGAGGTGCCCAACGGCGTCTATCACGTGACCAGCCGAGCGCTGGAGGGGCGCGCGATCGCCCTCGACGAACGAGACGGCCGCAAATGGCTGGACCTGCTGGATACCGTGGCCACGCGACGACGCTGGCGGGTGTTCGCGTGGGTGCTGATGGGGAACCACTACCACCTGTTTCTCGAGACGCCCGACGCCGACCTGTCGGCGGGGATGCACGATCTGAACTCGGGCTACGCGACCGCGTTCAACCGCCGGCACGGACGGTGCGGGCCGCTGCTTCAGGGGCGGTTCAAGGCCATCCTGGTCGAGCGCGACTACCACTACTGGGAGCTGAGCCGCTACATTCATCTGAACCCGGTGCGGGCGGGCATGGTGGCGCGTCCCCAGGACTATCCGTGGGGGAGCTGTCGAGACTATCTCGGCACGGTTCGCGCGCCCGCGTGGGTGGCGTGGGAGGATGTGCTGCGGGAGCACGGGCGGACGCTGGAGGAGGCGCGGGAGGCATACGAGCGGTTTCTCGCCGCAGGCGTCGAGAAGCCGCCCGTGTCGCCGTGGTGGGGGGTGGTGGGCTCGGTGCTGCTCGGCTCAGGGCAGTTCGTGGCGCGGATGATGGAGCGGCTGGAGGGTAAGCTGCCGGCGCGAGAGGTGCCGGCCGCGCGGGCGTTGCGGCGGGTGGTTGGGGTCGAGGCGATTGAGCGGGCGGTGTGCGCGTGTTTTGGGGTTGCTGAGGGGCAGCTCCGCGAGAGGCGGCGATGGGGGAATGACGCGCGGGCCGTGGCGCTCTACCTGTGCCGGAAGTGGACGGGGATGACGGTCAGGGAGCTTGGGGAGCGGTTCGGTGGGGTGAGCGCGCAGGCGGTCAGCAAGATGGCCACCCAGGTGGCCCGGCAACTGGACGACGACAGGGGGCTGGCGGAGCGGATTGGCCGTTGCGAAGCCGAGTTGGGGTTAGTGTTAGTTGATAGTTAAGACCTGACCCCAGGCCCCCCATGAACCGGCGACTCTGGACGAGTCTGGACGACTTAGGCTATGTTGGGGTGTGGCCCGGCGGCGGCCACAACCTGTAGGGGCGGCGGGGAGACGGGCGGCGGGTCACGGCTGGTCGGGCGGCTTGTCGCGGGGGGTCTTGGGGTGGCGCACGTCGCGGCCCTGGATGAAGCAGATGAGCTTCTCGGTCCTCACTTGGCTCGGACCAGCCCTTCTTTTTCGAGGATTTGCTGAGCAGGCGGCGAGAGGACGAAGTCGATGAACTTCTGCGCCGCTTCGCTCGGCGTGCCCTTCACGACGAACAGGAAGGGCCGTACGAGGGGATACGTGCCGTTGAGCACGTCTTCGGCGTTCGCCTTCACGCCGTCCACCGTCAGGGCCTTCAGCTCCCCGTGCACCAGGGCGAGCGACATGTAGCCGATGGCCCCGGGGTCGCTCTCCACCAGTTTGTTCACTGCCCCACTAGATTTCCTGGTGAGGGCCGACGCGGCGAAGCGGGCGTCGCCCATGACCAGGTGGGTGAAGGCTTCATGCGTGCCCGAGCCCTGCTCGCGGGTGACCAGGGTGATGGCCTTGTCCTCCCCTCCCATCTCCTTCCAGTTGGCGATCTTGCCCGTGAAAATGTCCCGGATCTGCTCGCGGGTCAGGCCGTTCACCTTGTTGGATGGGTGGACGACGATGGCGATGCCGTCGCGCGCGATGGTGATGGTGGTGAAGCCGCTCTCTTCAGGCTTCGGCGAGCGCGAGCAGGTGCCGATCTGGGCGGTGCCGTTGGTCACGGCCTGGATGCCGGCCGTGGAGCCGCCGCCCTGCACCTCCACCCGCACGTCGGCGTTGTTCCGGTTAAACTCCTCCGCCAGCATCTCGGCGAAGGGCAGGATCGAGGTCGAGCCGACGACGTGGACGGCGTTCCCCCTGTCGCTCCCGCACCCGGCGCACAGGAGGGCCGACACGGCGAGCGCGATAGCTGTCCCAGGCAGTCCCATCGCATGTCTCCTTCGCCTGAACACCGGTATTCTACCCGACGATGTGGGCCGACGCAAACTGCTGCCGCGGGGAAGCAGGCGGCCTACGGCGTCCGTGAGCGATCGTCGGGGGTCGAGAGCTTCTGCATGCGGTAGCGCAGGGCTTCGCGGGTGATGCGGAGGTAGCGGGCGGCGCGGCTCTGGTTGCCGCCGTGCTTTTCGAGGGTGCGATCGAGGAGGCGGAGCATCGCGCGGTCGAGGTCGAAGCCCCCCTCGGGCAGGGGCGCTTCGCCGGGGCCGCCGCCGGGGCCAGCCCCCGGCTCCGCGGGCGCGCTGCCCGCCAGAAACACCAGGTGCTCGGGCAGGAGGATGGGGCCCTTGTCCATCAGCACGACGCGTTCGACGACGTTGCGCAGCTCGCGCACGTTGCCCTCCCACCGCGCCCGGGCGAGGATCCGTTGCGCGGCAGGCGAGATCTCGCGGAACGGATTGCCGAAGCGCTCGCCGAACTGGGCCAGGAAGCGGCGGGCGAAGGGCACGATCTCCTCGGGGCGCTCGCGCAGCGGCGGGATGCGCAGGTGGCCCACGTGGATGCGGTAGTAGAGGTCGCGGCGGAACGCGCCGCGGGCGACCTCGCCCGCCAGGTCGCGGTTCGTCGCGCACACGATGCGGCAGCGGACCGTGGTCTCGCGGGTGGAGCCGACGGGGTAGAAGGTGCCGTCCTCGAGGAACCGCAGGAGCTTGGCCTGGGCGGCCGCGTGCAGCTCGCCCACCTCGTCGAGGAACAGCGTGCCGCCGTCGGCCGCCTGGATCTTGCCCGGCGCGCCCGCGGTCCTGGCGCCCGTGAAGGCGCCGGGGGCGTAGCCGAACAGCTCGCTCTCCACCAGGGTGGCCGGGATGGCGCCGCAGTTGATGGCCACGAAGGGGCGGCTGTAGTCGGCTTCGTCGTGGTGCAGGTAGCGGGCGAGGAGGTCCTTCCCCGTCCCGCTCTCCCCTTCGATGAGGACGGGGACATCGGGCAGGGCGCGATAGCGGTCGGCCAGGGCGAGGAGGGCGCGGGTCGTCTCGGAGAGGGCGAGGAACGAGGCGGGGCCGAGCTGGCTCTTGTAGGCCTGGCGGAGGAAGACGTTCTCGTCGCGCAGGTGGCGGACCTCGAGGGCGCGCCGGAGGCTCAGCAGGATGGCCTCGTTGTTGGCCGGCTTCTGAATGAAGTCGGTCGCGCCCCGCTTCATGGCGAGGACGGCCTTCTCGATGTCGCCGGCGCCCGTGTAGATGATCACCTGGCACCGCGGGCAGGCGGCCTTGAGTTCGGGCAGGAGCTCCAGGCCGGTTCTGCCGGGCATCGCCAGGTCGAGGATCGCGGCGTCGGGCTCGAAGCGGCGTGCCACGCGGGTGGCCCGCAGGGGGTCGCGCACCGTGCGCAGGGTGTAGCCGTGCCGCTCGAGGAAGCGGCCGAGGTACTTGGGGACCGTCGGGTCGTCGTCAACGAGCAGCACGCGCGGCATGGCCGGGCTCCAGGGGAAGCTCGATGTGGAAGGTCGTGCCCTTTCCTGGCGTGCTCTCGGCCTGGATGGCGCCGTTGTGGGCGGCGAGGATGCGGTGGCACAGCGGGAGGCCCAGCCCCGAGCCGTCCCGGAACCCCGAGTAGAACGGCTCGAAGACGCGGCTGAGCTGCTCGGGGGGGATTCCGACGCCGGTGTCGCTCACCTCGGCGAGCATCCGGGGCGGCTCGGCCCACGCGCGCACCGTCAGCCGCCCGCCCTCGGGCATGGCCTTGCAGGCGTTGAGGATCAGGTTGACGAACACCTGTTCGAGCTGGGCGGGGTCGGCCGCGAGCGGCGGCAGGTCGGCCGGCACGCGGACCTTCAGCCGCACGCCGTGCCTGGCGACGTAGGCGGCCGTGAGGCGCGCGGCCCCGGCCACGACCTCGGCGAGCTGGCAGGGCCGCACGTCCAGCGGGCGCACCTTCGCGAAGTCCAGCGCCCGCGATACCGTGTCGTTGATCCGCACCAGGCAGCTCTCCATGTCCTCCAGGCACTCCGCCGCCTCGGGGTCGCTGGGCACCATGTCGCGCAGGGCGCGGAGCGCCAGCGAGATGCCGGCCAGCGGGTTGCGGATTTCGTGGGCCATCATCGCCGCCATCTCGCCGATGGCCGCCAGCCGCTGCGACTGGAGCAGCTCCTGCTCCAGGCGCTTCTGGTCCGTGATGTCCACGATGATCCCGTGGCGGCGGACGACCTGCCCCGCCGCGTCCAGCACCGGCAGCGACAGCGCCGCCGCGTGGTAGACGTCTCTGCCGTTCCGGTGCACGGCCCTGTACTCCACGTGGTACGGCTCCGCGCGGTTCATCGCGTCCCGCACGGTCTCGAGGAACCGCTCGCGGTCCTCGGGGTGGATGAGGTCGAACGCCACGTTCGGGTCGGCGTAGAAGTCGGCCGGGGTGTAGCCGATCAGCCGCTCGACATTCCCACTGATGTACTCGATGATCGGCGGCCACGACGGCCTCGCGATGTACGCCACGCAGGGCAAGTTGTCCATGAGAGAGCGGAAGGATGGGTGTTCGACCAGGATCGCCAGCTCGGAATCCACGGCGCCCTTCCTGAGGGGCAAGTGCTCCCCTCCCCCCCATTCTAGCAAGCCCCACCCCCCGGATCAAGAACCCGCCCCCTCCGCGAGGGGTCTGGCCCCGATTCCTCGGCCCGCCCTGCAATCCCTGCCCGCGCCGCGGAACCTGGCGGGATTTGACGCGCGCCGCAAGGTGTGGTATGAGTACAGGGGCCGCCGGATGCGGCTCATCCGGGGACGCAGTAGGGGCGCGGCAGCGCATGCCTCCCAAGAAGAAGGTCAAGCCTCGCACGCGGGCGCCCAGGGCGGGCCCGGCCGCCCCCCCGGCGGACTCGCGGACCGCGGCCATCTACGCGATGATGGCCGAGGCCGACCACTTGTACAAGCTGGGGCGCTATCGCCGCGCCATGGCCCTGTGCCAGCAACTGGCCCGGCTCGACCCCTCCAACGCCATGCCCGAGCAGATGATCGAGGGCTGCCGCCGCGAGCTGCGCACGCGCAAGACCGTCCTCATCGCCGTCCTCGCCGCCCTCGTCGTGGTCATCGTTGCGGTCTTCCTGGTCTACAGCCGACTCCGGCTTCTCCGCATCTCGCCCGAGCCGGGTGTCCTGCGCCTGCGCGAGCGCGAGACCCAGAGCTTCGTGTTCCAGTCCCCGCTGGGGTACCATCGCTCGCTGGAGTACACGTGGCGGCTGCTCGATGCCGACGGCCATCCCGTGCCGCTCACGGAAGAAGGCACGCGGGTGCAGCACGACACGTCGCCCTGGGAGTGCGCCTACACGCCGCCGTACAGCCTGGTGCGAAGCGGCGCCGGCGGCCGGCCGGTCGTCCGCAAGATCGTCGCCTCCTGCCACAGTGCCTCGGGCAGCGAGGTGGCCCACGCCGAATGGGTGGTCGAGGTCAGCAACGTGGCCATCCGCCCACGGGTCCTCGCCGTCCAGCCGCGCACCGAGGAACGGCTCTCCATCGTCGTGGGGCAGGGCGAGCGCACCTTCCGGGTCGAGGCCGCCGACGGCGACGGCGGGGCCGCTCTCGTCTACGAGTGGTCCGTCGGCCAGAAGCCGGCCCACAGGGGCGGCGAGCCGGCCTGGACCTATCGGCCCCCCGCCGACGCCTTGCCGGCCGGCAGGACCGGGCGCGAGGTCTCCTACGACCCGCCTCTCCTCCTCGCCTGCCGCGTGAGCAACGCCCACGGCGAGCCGATGCCCGTGACCGCCCAATGGCAGCTCCGCCTCGTGCGCTCGAACGCGCCGCCGCAGATCATTGCCTTCGAGCCCGAGCTGAGCGACCTCGTGCGCATCAAGGAAGGCGAAACCCGCACGGTCACCGTCAAGCCCTACGACCCCGATGAGGCCGAGACCCTGTCGTGCACCTGGGAGCTCGACGGCGCGGTCGTCTCGCAGCAGCCCTCCTGCACCCTCTCGTTCCCGCACGGCTTCACCGACAGCGAGAAGACGGTCCCCCTCTCCCTCACCGTCAGCGACTCCTGCGGGGCCAAGGTGACGCGCTCCTGGGAGGTCCGCGTCGTGGATGCCCCGCGGCCCGCTTCCCCGCCTTGACCCGCGCCGCCGCGCGACATACACTCACGGTGAGTCGGAATGGCCACCCTGACCTGCCCGGAGGATCCGCCATGTGCCCTCATGCCGCTGCACTGATCGGCCTCGTGCTGCTCGGCGGCAGCCTGTTCGGCGCGGCCCCGGCGCCCAATCCCTCCTTCGAGCTGGGCGACGACCAGCCGCTCGGCTGGCGTCTCGAAGGCCACGGCGCCTGGGACAAGGCCGGCCACACCGGCCAGCGCTCGGTAAGCGTGACCGGCACGGGCACCGACGACGGCTCCTGGCGGACGACCGACTTCGCGTTCGAGCCGAACATGCTGTACCGCCTGGCCTTCTGGGCGAAGGCCGAGCGGGCCGCGGGCGGCTGCGTCGTCTCGGGGCCAAGCTTCTGCAACCGCGACTTCTCCGCCCAGCCCGGCTGGCAGCGCCACGCCTTCTGCTTCCTCTCCCCGGGCGAGGTCGAGGACGCCTTTCTCCGCTTCGGCCAGTGGCACCTGAACACCACGGTCGCCTTCGACGACGTCGAGCTGAAGACGACCCAGGCCGTTCACGAGAAGCTCGGCGACCTCGCGCTCGGCGAGGGCGAGGAAATCCTGGGGAACCGCTACACCTTCACCGCGCCCCTGGGCGGCGAGGGGGCCAACCACTCGCGGCCGCTGTTCACCTTCCAGTGCGGCTTCAACTCGAACCGCTGGACCTTCAGCGGCGGCTCCGAGGTCATCTACCGCCACGAGCTGCCCCCGCACCAGCAGACCGCCGCGACCATCGAGGTGAACTGCAATTACCACACGGGCGGGGCCGGCGTCGTCGAGGTCGGCCCCGACGCGCGGGCCTGGACGCCCGTCGCGCGCTTCGACAAGGTCGGCCGCGTCAGGGCCCACGTGCCCAAGGGGCTTCTCCCCGCCCCGATGCTCTGCGTGCGCCTCCGCGGCGAGCCGGGGGCCGGCTTCCAGGTCAATGAATACGTGTATTCGGCCACCCTCGACGCCGACCTCGGCGAGTTGCGCGGCGACACCGCCTACCTCGACATCCAGGCCGCCGACCCCGCCTTCCCCGTCACCGTTCTCTCCCTGCCCGGCGCCGCGCCCGACAGCGGGTGGACCGTCTCCATCAGGAACCTGGCCGGCGCCCCCGCCAGGTTCGGCATCCAGACCAGCGTCACCGACGAGACGGGCCGCGAGCGCGTGAGCAAGGGCCGCACCTCGGCCTCCGCCTCCATCTCCATCGCCATCGGCGGCATTGGGCCGGCCGTGCCGCCGCCCGTGGTGGACGCCACGATGCAGTTCAAGGTCGGCGAGCCCCTCCGCCACGCGGGCACGAACACCGTGGGCATCACGGTCACGGCCGACGGGCGAGTGGTCTACAAGGCCAGCGCCCTGCGCAAGCTGCCCGTCCTCGACGACGCCTCGTACGGCTACGCCCTTCCGTCGGACCCGAATTGCCCGCTCTGGTGGTGCGAAGGCCCCTACAAGGTCTCGCGCAGCCGCCCCGTGCCGACCGCGAAGAAGGCGGCCATCGAGGTCGCCGCGGCCCGCCACGACCACGAGCCGTTCCAGCTCGTTCTGCGCCCCAAGGCCGAGCTGAAGAACCTCCGTGTCCAGGTCGCGCCCCTCACGAGCGGCGCGGCGACCCTGGCCCCCGAGCACGTGCGCATCGAGCGGGTCGAATACCTGCGCGTCACGCGGCCGACCGATGCCGCAGGCGTCCGGGGCCTGTGGCCCGACCCCTTGCCGCCCTTCGAGCAGGGCGCCACCCTCGCTGCCGAACAGAACTGCCCGCTCTGGTTCACCGTTTACGTGCCGCCCGAGCAGCCGGCCGGCGACTACGCGGGCGCCATCGAGCTTTCCGCCGACGGCTGGAACGCATCGGTCCCTCTCAAGCTCCGCGTCTACGACTTCGCCCTGCCCAAGTCCACCCGCCTCCAGACCGGCTTCGGCCTCAACCACGCCCTCATCCGCCGCTACCACAACCTCGAGACGGCGGACGAGCTGCGCAAGGTGCTCGACCTCTATCTCGCCAACTTCGCCGCCCACCGCATCGCGCCCTACCACCCCGCGCCCCTCGACCCCTTCAAGGTCGAGTTCTCGACCGGCCCCTGGGACGGCGGCTCGCTCGACGACAAGGACCCCAAGGAGGGCAAGCTCTGCCTCCGCGTGGACGACACGGACGCCCGAAGCTGCGTCGCCGCCCACAACGCCAACGCCATCCCCGTGGATGTGAAGAAGGGCTACCAGTTCTCCTGGTGGGCAAAGACCGCCAAGCCCGGCCAGAAGTACCTCGTCACCCTCGAGCAACGCGACGCCGCAGACCGCTGGATTTCGGGCAACAACATGGACTTCCTTCGCGAGGGCAACGGCCAGTGGCAGCAGGAGCGGCCGGGCACCATCGGCGAGGGCGGCAAGGCGTTCAATCCCCAGACGAAGAGCGTCCGCATCGCCCTGCGCCCCGCGCCCTGGACCGACGAGGGCGAGGCCACAGGCACCGCCTGGTTCGACGACGTCCGCTTCGAGACCGCGGAGGGCCAGAACCTCGTCGCCGACGGCGGCTTCGAGCAGGGCGCGGGCGAGCTGAAGGCGACCATTGACTTCGCCGCCTTCGATCGCGAGGCCGGGAAGTGGCTCGGCGAGGGCGGCTTCAACGCCATCCTGGTCAGACTCCAGGGCATGGGCGGCGGCACCTTCCACGCCCGCCACCCGGGGCGCATCGGCGGCTTCGTCCAGGGCACGCCAGAGTACGAGAAGCTCATGGCCAGCCAGGGCCGCCAGCTCGTCGAGCACCTCAAGGCCAAGGGCTGGCTCGAGAAAGCCTACATGTACTGGTTCGACGAGCCCGACCCGAAGGACTACGCGTTCGTGGCCGAGGGCATGCAGCTCATCAAGCGGGTCGCCCCCGGCCTCACCCGCATGCTCACCGAGCAGCCGGAACCCGCCCTCTTCGGCCACGTGGACCTCTGGTGCCCCGTCGTGAGCCACATCAAGCCCGAGGCCATCGCCGAGCGGCGCAAGGCGGGCGAGCGCTTCTGGTGGTACCTCTGCTGCGGCCCGCGCGCGCCCTACATCGGGCTCTTCATTGACCATCCGGCGGTGGACCTCCGCGTGTGGGCATGGCTCAGCCGCAAGTGGGGCGTCGAGGGGCAGCTTGTGTGGACGAGCAACTACTGGACAAGCTCCGCCGCCTTCCCGCCGCCCGAGATGCAGAACCCGTGGCAGGACCCGATGAGCTACTGCTCCGGCTACGACTTCACGCCGGGCAGGATCGGCTACTGGGGCAACGGCGACGGCCGCTTCCTCTACCCGCCCAACCGCGATCCCAAAGCCGACAAGGCCAAGCACCTCGGCGGACCCGTCAACTCGATCCGCTGGGAAATGCTCCGCGAGGGCATCGAGGACTACGAGCTGTTCGGCCTTCTCGACGGCCTCATCGCCGCCGCCAGGAAGTCGGGCAGGGCCGCCGACCTCCTCCCCGAAGCCGAGAAACTCGCCCAGGTGCCCGACGAGGTGATCAAGGACGACAAGACCTACTCCAAAGACCCCCAGCCCCTCCTCACCCACCGCCGCAAAGTGGCGGAGATGGTGGAAAGACTCGCTAAAGCCCAGAAGTGAACAACCGCCAAGACGCCAAGGACGCCAAAAAGAGCAGAAGGAAGGAGAGTCGGGATGGAGCGAAGAACATTCCTGTCGTGCCTTGGGGCTTTGCCGCTGGCGATTCGCGCTGCCGCTCAGGCGGCGGAGGATGCGGCGAAGCCGCTGTTTGAGTTCGCCGTCGTGTCCGACACGCATCTGGGCAAGGGGGGGAGCGAGACGCCCGCCAAGGTGCTCGCCCAGGCGGTCGAGGAGATCAACGCCTCGCCCGCCGAGTTCACGCTCTTCCTCGGCGATCTGGTGGACAGCGGGGCGAAGAACGAGGCGCAATACCCCAAGTGGCTCGAGGTCGCGAAGGGCCTCAAGAAGCCCTTCTACGCCATCCCCGGCAACCACGACCCGGCCGAGTTCTTCAGGAAATATGTGCGCGCCGAGACCGACTACGCCTTCGACCACAAGGGCTTCCGCTTCGTGCTGTTCAACGATTCGGAACCAACGACGCACGACGGGGTGGTGACGCCCGAGCAGCTCAAGTGGCTGGCGGCGCAGGTGGACGACGCGGCGGCGAAGAAGCTCCGCGTCGTCCTGTGCGCGCACATCGCGGCGCACCCGAACAAGCACCCCGACGTCGGCTGGTGGGTGCGCAAGGGCGAGAAGGAGCTGGCGGCGCTGCTCCTGGCGAAGGGGGGCGACCCCCTCGTCGCCTTCCTCACGGGCCACTTCCACTGCGGCCTGCGCGGCTGGAGCGACCGCGGCGGCGTGCACGAGATCGTGTTCCCCGCCCTCGCGTGGAACGGCGACCGCAAGCTGGAGGCGGCGCCCGGCTTCACGATCAGGGAGCACCGCAAGGGCTACGTGCTGGTCGAGGTCCGCGCCAACGAGCTGCGGCTCCGCTACAAGCCGCTCGGCGCCCCGGCGGGCGAGCCCCTGGTGCTCGGCCTGCCGGAGAGCAAGTGACGAAAGGAATCCGGTGATGAACGGGCAAAGGCGGCTCAGGACGCAGAGCGCGCTGGCGGGAGCGGGACTGTGGGTGGTGGTCTCGGCGCTGGGCCTCGCTCAAGCCGCCGCGCAGGAGAAAGGCGACGCCCTCGAGACGCAGCGGTGTCCCAGGCCCGCCGAGTTCGCAAGCGTCTTCTCGTTCGGCTACGCGGGCGACAGCATGCCGAAGGACGACGCGCGCTTCGAGGCCCTTCTCGCGAAGCTCAAGGAGGCCGGGTTCAACACCATCCACTGCGTCCACACCGACCGGCGGCTCGCTCTGTGCGGGAAGCACGGTCTCCGGATGATGGTGGACCTTCTGGCGCCCGAGCATCACGTCTACAAGACCGTCGAGGCGACGAAGGCGCTGTGCGAGAAGCTGCGCGGCAAGGCCGGGGTCTGGGGCTACGCCATCTGGCACGACAACATCGGCAAGACCTACGACGGCCGCAAGCGCGACATCGCCAACGTGCGCGCCTGGGACCCCACCCATCCCGCCTTCTGCGGCACCTACCGCACCTACGGGATGAGCCACCTGACCAATGCCGACGTGATGGGCTACTACGACTACCACTGGAAGCGGGGGCGTGAGCAGCACTTCCCCCACCTGCTCGCCTACGCGAGGTGGGCGACGGAGCGCAACGCCTGCTTCTACCGCTGGGTGGCCACCGACTCCGGCATCCCTGGCAAGGGCAACTACAATCGCAGCCTCTACACGGCCAACACCTCGATCGCCTGCGGCCTCAAGGGCATCCTCTGGTTCCTCGGCACGAGGCTGATGAGTCCCGAGTCGCTGGAGTGGACCGCGGCCGGCGGCGACATCGCCAAGGTGAACAGGGAGATCATGCCGCTGAGCGAGAAGATCGGGAAGCTCGGCAACCCCGTCGCCATCTACTCCACCCCGATCACCAAGACAGCGAACAACGAGGCCCTGCCCGACGGCAAGGCCAGCATGATGCCGCCCGGCCTCGAGCAGAACGCGTTCCCGAAGGAGTTCTGGGTCCAGCCGGCCGGCGGCGAGTTTGTGATGGGCGTCTTCAAGGCGCCAGGCGGCGGCGACGCCTTTTTCCTCGCCAACCACAATGCCTATGCCGAGCAGAGCGTGACGCTTCGGCTCGCCAAGGCGGCCCGGCTCAGCCTCTTCAACCGCGCGGAAGGGCGCTGGAAGCCCCTCGCGGTCGCCAACTCGGCGGCGACCGTTCCGCTCGGCCCCGCCGGCGGCGAGCTTGTGCGCGTGGACGACTGAGATAGTTTCTAAGCGGAGCGTGCCCGTGCCCGTTGCCTGCCCGACAATCCGCAATCTCCTGGCGTGCGGCGCCTGGCTCGCCGCTTGCGGCTTGCCCGCGTGCTCGCGCCCGCGTGCGCCGCAGGCGTGGCAGCCGCGGGAGTTCCTGATCGCCCTTCGCGGGGCGCCGCCGCCGAAGCCCCAGCACTACGCGCTGGTGGCCCAGGCCGGGTTCACCGTGATTGGCGAGGGCGTGGGCTCCGACGCGCTCGACCTGGCGCGCCGCCACGGCCTGCGCGTGGCGCTGGGCCAGATCGGCCTCGACCCCAGGACGCTGCACGACCGGGGCAACGAACGCGGCGTGGCCGAGGCCATCCGCCGCTTCCGCACGCACCCGGCGCTCTGGGGCTACTTCGTGGGCGACGAGATGCTCGAGGCGCAGCTCCCCGACATCGTGTCGCTCGCCGCCTTCGCCCGGCAGCACGACCCGGCCCACCCGCTGCTCGTGAGCCTGCTGCCGAGCGACGCCTGGGTGGGCCCGGCCCTGGCCACGGGCGACTACGCGGGCTACGTCGAGCGCTTCGTGGCCGCCGTGCGGCCGGCCCTCCTGAACTTCGGCTACTTCCCCTTCCGCGAGAAGGGCGATGGCGAGTTCTACTTCGAGAACCTCGAGATCATCCGCCGCGCCGCCCTCGCCCACGGCCTGCCCTTCTACCCCACGCTCCAAGCGGCGAGTTGGGCGGGCATGCGGCCGCCGGGGGAGGGCGAGCTGCGATGGCTCGCCTACACCGCCCTCGCCTACGGGGCGAAGGGGGTCGTGTGGTTCCGCTACTGGGGCGCGCCGGCCGGCAGCCGCCTGGGGATCGTCGAGCCCGACGGCCTGGCCACCGAGCGCTACCGCGCCGTGGCGGCCCTGAACGCCGAGCTGCGCGCCCTGGGCCCCACGCTGATGCGCCTCCGCTCGCTGGCCGTCTGCCACACGGGCACCGTGCCCGTGGGGGCCACGCGGCTGCCCGTGCACGGCCTCGTCGCGTCGGTCGAGGGCGGGGCCTTCGTCGTCGGGGAGTTCGAGGGCGAGAAGGGGGAGAGACACGTCCTCGTCGTCAACAAGGACTACGCCCGCGCGGTGACGGCGAAGCTCACTCTCAACCGCCCCTGCCGCGGCCTGAGCCGGCTCGACGCGTCATCGGGCCAGTGGGTTGCCCTTGCCGCGACGGCCGACCGCTTTCGGACCACTGCCGAATTCTCCCTGCCGCCTGGGGGGGGCCGCCTCCTGCGCCTCGGGCAGTGAGCGAGCCGACGGCGCCTACGCGGCGCCGCGTGCCTTGCCCATCTGGATCAGCGCGAACAGGTGCAGCGCGGCGGCCACGGCCAGCAGCCCCACGGCCAGCATGAAGCCGAACGCCGCCTTCAGCTCGACCATCCCGCCCATGGACTTCTCGAGCCCGCCCGCCATCATCTCCTCCATCCCCTTCATCTCCGCCGGCATCCCCGGGGTGGGCGACGGTTGCGTCGCCGCCGCGCCGCCTTTCTCCTTCGCCATGTCGCGCTTGAGGTCGCCGTCGAGCTTGTACATCAGCACGACGAGGAGCACGATGGCGGCCACGCTGGCGGCCATGCCCGCCACGGCCCCCGCCTTGCGGGGCAGGAAGCTCAATGCCAGCCCCAGCACCACGGCCGCCGCCGCCGCGATCGCCAGCGGCTCCACCTCCACCTTCGTGTCCATCTCGGCCGGCCCGCCCTTCATCGGCGGCGCGTCCTCGCCCATCATGCCCCCCAACCCCTTCGTCATCCCCCCCATCATCCCGTCCATCTCCTTCGACATCTGCGCCTTGCCGCCGGTGATGAGCGCCAGCCCCGACACCGTCATCACGTTCTGCCCCATGCACGAGATGTGGAAGAACGGCAGCAGGAAGCAGAGCAGCGCCGCCGCGAACCCGCCGGCCGCCAGCTTGCTCATCACCCCGCCCCCTCCGCCCGCGCGCGCCTGACGCTGCGCGCTGCGCGACCCCGGCGCCGGCCACAGGCCCGGCGCCGCCGGCGGCATCGCCGGCCCCTGCCCCGGCGCCGGCGGAGGCCCCGCCGGGCGCGGCGGAGGCGGCGGAACGGCGCTGCCCTGCGGAGGCGGCGGCGGAGCGGCCGGCCGCGGCGGAGGCGGCGGAGGGGCCGACGTCCCCGCACCAGCCATCGGCGGCGGACCCGCCGGCGCCGCCCCGGGCATCGCCGGCAGCGGGAACTTCTGCTGGCACTTCGGGCACCGTGCCTTCTTCCCCGCCTTCTCCGGCGTCATCTCCACCGACAAGTGTGCCTGGCAATGCGGACACGTCACCGTCATGGCAGCCTCCTTTTCGTCTTCGTTCGCGCGCCGGGGCCGCGCCATCGTGAGCCACCCCTCCCCACGTGCGAATCCTACTGCGCCGCCCGCCCCCTTGTCAAGCGCGTGCCGGCCCGGGCGCCGGCCGAGGGGGCGTAGGGGCGGCCCTATGTGGCCGCCCTCTTCCGGCGCCGGGGTGGGCGCAGACGCCCCGGTGCACATGGCCCGCGCCCGCGCCGGCAGCGGCGGCGGCGGCGGAGGGCGCCCACGCAGGGGCGCCCCTACGCCGTGGTCCCCGGCGCCGCGCCGGCCGCCGGCCCCCGAAACACGACCTCGACCCGTCCCACGGGCGGCAGTTCCGCCTCGTCCTCGGTCCTCCGCGGCCCCGCAGGAGCCGCCGCCGGCGCGATCTCCGTCCGCCGCACCTCCTCCGTCGCCCCGTCCGGGCCGATGAACCACGTCTCCACCGCCCGCGGTCCCTGCGGCGGCGGCAGCGGCTCCCGCGGGCGGTAGATGCGCCGATACATTTCGGGCGTCAGATACTCCCGCTCGCGGAACACCCCCGCCAGGTGCACCGCGCTCCCGTAGCCGCACCGCCGCGCGATCTCCGCCATCGAACGCGTCGTGTGCACCAGCATCCACTTCACGTCGCGGAACGCCGCCCGCCGCTCCTCGGGCGAGGCCTCGGCCCGCCGCCGCCATTCCCGCGGACTCAGCCCCTCCTGCTTCCGGAACACCAGTGCGAGGCGATGCGCCGTGCGGAACCCGCACCGCCGCGCCACGTCGGCCACGCTCAGCCCCGTCGTCGCCAGCAAGTCCCGCGCCCGCATCGCCCGCACCCGCGCCACCTCCTGCACCACCGTCGCCTCCCGCACCGCGCGGAACCGCCGCCCGAGCGCCACCTGGCTCACCCCCGCCGCGGCCGCCACGTCGCCCACCCGCAGCGCCGCCTCGTGGCTGTGCTCCGCGATGTGCCGCAGCGCCCGCGTCACCACCGCGTCGGCCTCCGCCCACCGGTCGCTCGACGCCCGCACCACCACGCTCGGCGTCACCCGCGGGTTGCGCGCGAACCGTGCCCCGCCCCCCATCAGACGCTCCAGATACGCCCCCGCACGCTCTCCCACCTGCTGATAATTCAAGTCCACGCTCGACAGCGGCGGGTCGGCCAGCGCGCACAGCGCCGACTCGTTTCCCGTCCCGAGCAGCCCCACGTCGTCGGGCACTCGCAGCCCCTTCTCCCGGCACAGCTCCGCCACGTGCAGCGCGAACAGATCGCGGACCGCGAACACCCCCACAGGCTTCGGCACATCCTCGAACCATTTCCGCAGACTCGCCCTCGGATACGCCCAGCGGTCGTGCTTGCGGAAATACGCCTCGGGCAGCACCGCGATGTGCACCCCGACCCCCTTCTTGTGCGCCGCAGCCCGGAAGCCCCCCTCCTGAATCCGCGAGTGCGAATCGCGCGCGTAGCCCACGAACGCCAGATGCCGATAGCCGCGTCCGAGCAAGTGCTCCGCTGCCAGATGCCCCGCCCGACGGTGATCCGCCACCACCCGCGGAATGGGTGCCGTCCACGCATCCCAACTCGCGCACACCACCTGTATCCCCGCGGCGACGCAGGCCCGCGCCACACCCGCCCTGTCCGTGATCACCCCCTGGTACGTCCCTGCGGCCGCCTCCAGAGGAAACGGGTCGAGCGTCACACGCCAATGTGGCGTCCGCTGCGCGAACCGTGCCACCCCCAGCGCGATCCCGTGCCAGCGCAGATCCTGTTTATCCATATCGAGGGCCAGGGCCACGTGACGCGAATCGGGCATTGGGTGCCCCCCGATGGCAATGGAATTGTGGATGCGGGGGCGGGGGCGTTTCTTGCAAGAAACGCC
>Ga0307380_10000458_pt1 | contig 64411 bp, 62 predicted proteins | sample UN3MG_FD_202239 | JGI IMG/M metagenome (GOLD analysis project Ga0307380, IMG submission 202239) | Soil microbial communities from Risofladan, Vaasa, Finland - UN-3 | ecosystem: Environmental > Terrestrial > Soil > Coastal area > Acid sulfate soil | place: Finland: Risofladan, Vaasa | collected... | reverse complement strand
TGATTGCCCTTGGCATTAAAGCCTTTCTTGATGATGTTACCCGTGTTCCTCTTTCGGTAGTCCGGGCAATCCCGATTCAAACATATCTGCCCTTTTGAATTTGCTCCGGCCATGGAATAAGTTATTAAATCGGGTGTTTATAAAAGTCACGGTTTGTGGGACATTACCGGATTATGCCACTTTGGATCTATTTCAACTGTAATCGCTTTATCAAGTGTTATCGGTAATTTTGCTAGAGTTAATAGTTTCGCGCATTTCCGGCCCAGCGGGGAGATTTTGTTGATGTTTATTATAATGAGAACTAGTGCTATAATTGCCATTATGAGCCAAAAGATATCGATACTAATCGTCAGAAAAGATAAAAGCATTTTAATCCAACCAGAGAAATAGCTAGCTAGAAAAACGGAAAACGTGAGGAGTGTTACGATATTTGCAAAAGTGCTTAACCTATCCTTGATATAGTTCCAAAAGTTAGTTATTCCCATACTTATATATGGGCCCTGCTAATCATAAAAACCTCGGCCAAATAAGCGATTAGAAGTGGGGCCTCACAGGTATTGGCCGCTATCCTCCTTATTTTCAATTACATTTATCAACGGGCAGTATCCTCGCCATCTCCACCTTGCCTTGGCCAACGCTTGAGATATCACGCTAAAAATCGGTCATCACCCTGAACTGATCCACCTCTTCGACGCCCATCCGCTGCAGGAACGCTCTCGCCGCGCCGTTCACATCCTTTGCCGCGGTAATCGCGCGACCAACTACGAGAATATCCGCCCCGGCATCCAGCGCTGTTTCTACCTTGTCCACGCGTATGCCGCCCGCGACAGCGACGAGCACGTTGTTCCCGCACACGCGTCGTATCTCGCCGATATCGCCCCATGCGCTCTCCTGAGCCTGTTCCACATCGATTGCTCGATGCAACTCGACGACGTTCGGCTTCACCGTGAGCTTCTCAAGTACTGCCACAGGGTCTTGCACGTTCAGCGTATCCATCAGAGAGAGTGCGCCAACTTTCTTGCACTCCTCGATAAACTTCTCCATCGTTTTCACGGGCGCTAATCCCGAAAACGCGATCACGTCGGCAGTTGCATCGCCAGCCATCCGTGCTTCTAAGTTGCCCGTGTCCAACGTCTTGAGATCGGCAAGCACAACCGTCTCGGGCCTCAACTGATGGATCTTCTGCACCACTTCAACGCCATATCGCTTGATGAGCGGTGTGCCCGCCTCGATTATGATCGCGTCACTTCTCGGTAAGGCTCTGATAATCCCTTCTACCCTCCTCCAGTCTGGAATGTCCAGTGCAACCTCCAGATAGGGCGGGTTTTTAAGATTATTTATCCTGAATCCTATCATAGCATGTATTGATTTATCTTTCTCTTCTAAAACTTTATCGATATTCGGGAACTTCTGAATTGCTCGTGAGAGTGCAAGCTTTGTCGCAGCATAGTTGTACCGGTAGATCCTCTGATAATCCTTGCCTCGAGGATGGATGAACACGGAAACGATAACCACGAGTTCTTCCACGTGCGCTTTCGGTATAATGCCCTCTTCCACGGCATCCGCAACGGCCTTGGCAACAGCACTTTGAGCAGGCCCAAACATCTTTTCCGCATCGGCGAGGTTTCGTATGCTCACCTTCGGCACGACGAGTGTCGCTGGTTTGGTGGGAAGATTAGGTCGAATGACGCCAAGGATCGGCGTGTGTGCTTGCCGAGGCTGGGCAAGCGCAGAGGCAAATGCTGTGCCCACAGCAGATCTCTTACTGCCTATAATCAGATCAATATGTGCTATTTCCGGCTCTTCTCCCACAAGAGCCTCACCCACCAGGAACTCCTCCTCGTTAATCATAGATATCTATTTTGTACTCGTAACCCCGTGCCGTCGCGAAATTCACAAGCTCGCTGTTCTCGTGCCATATCCGTATGTGGAGAAACCCGCCCCTCTCATCCAGACCCATAATCTCCCGTACAAACGTGGGAAAATCAGGAGGAAGGGTTTTATTTGTCCGTATCAGAAAGTCCAGATAATCCTTAAGCAACGTTATCCTTCCTTCATTCCCCTTCTCCTTTAATTTTATCTTCAGTTTCTTATGAAAGACGCTCTCCTCGTCGTTAATTTCCTCTTCGTTCTCTTCATCTTCACTCAATTTGACCACCGATTTTCTTTCCTAGTTTGTTCAACGCCCCTCTCACCTTGGGAAGCAGTTGATATTCAAGCTCTAATTGATGGAAACCTGGTCGAGGGCCTCCTTTTCTCGTGGCCCTACATATCCGTTGGTCACCAATGGGGAACCCGCGCGGTTTTGAAAAGATCCCGTTCGGATCCATCTTTCTCACTTCCTCTGCTATCTCTTTTATTCTCTTTGCTTCGCCTTCCACTAACGCGCCGTAACAGGTCTCTTTTACCAGGACACCCGAGCCGGTCAGGCGTGCATCGTCGCTGATGATCGACAGAATCTTGCTCTTCAACTGCCCGGGCGTTATCTCAGAATCCGGCGCGATCAAAATCACCCTCGTCTCGATTCCCATCCCTTTCCCCATTTGTTCACCTTTCTGCCTACTCTTCCTGTGGTAAAGCGCTTCTTCTCGTTTTAGGAAGTGAGTATTATGGGCCCGCGGAGATTTGAACTCCAGACCTCTCGGTTATCAGCCGAGCGCTCCAACCGGACTAAGCTACGAGCCCCACGCCTTCCAGCCGCTATCTCTTTCTACAATCTTATACTATCGTGAACCTTATAACTTTTACCTTTAAGATATCGTATCCTTTTGCTTACTAGTGTGAGCGAGCAAAGTGATGTATATCAAAGAATACAACTCGGAGTCTGGGCTGCTCGTAGCAGTCTGCGACAAGGATTTGATAGGGAGGAGCTTTGAAGAAGGAGAGCTCTCCTTGAAAATCTCGGAACGCTTTTACAAAGGCGAAGAAGCGACGGAAGGTGAAGTAATCACGTCGTTACAGCGTGCAACAATAGCGAATTTAGTGGGTAAACGCACGATAAAATGCGCCGTCGACAACGATTTTATCGAAGAAGCCTGTGTGATTTTCGTTGATGGCGTACCGCATGCTCAGATGGTAAAGCTCTGAAAAGAAAACTAGAAGAAAAACGAGAACGAACGTGCGTGCGTGTAATTATTCGCTCGATTCCTCTTTCATCATCACCGCTAGGAATCGTTTTGTCACCGCATCTTCTACGAGCTGCATAATGGTCTCTTTGTCCTTGAGCCCGCTGAAGATGCCAAGCGGTATCTGCGCAGCAGCCATCGAGGCGTGTCCACCTGCAGAGCCGATCTCCCCGAACGCGCGTGCAAAAGCATCGCCTATATTCACCCGGACATCCTTGCTCCGCCCGGAAATGAATGCCATATCCTCGTAGAGCCCTATTACGACAACCGTTGCGATCCCTTCCAGATTGAGCAGATAATCAGCTGCCTGAGGGATAGCGTCACGATTCGCCACCATGCCGGCATTCGTGATTAAGTAGCTCCCCTTTATCTTCTTATTTCTGATCGCATCGCCGACAACGTTCAGCATCTCTGTGGACATAGGCGGTGTTTCTATTTGATCTAAGAGGTCTTTATCAGCCTTTAAATGGAGGAATGAGGCGGCGGAGAAATCCGCGGGGTGCGTCTCGCGCTTGAAGCCACTTGTATCCGTTCTTATTCCATGTAAAAGCGCGGTCGCCAACACTTTATCCACGGGCACTTCCAATTCCCGCAGATATTCTGTCAGTATCGTGGACGTTGCACCGGTATCTGGTCGGATATCAAAAAAATCGGCGTTTACTTTCCCTTTATTATTCGCGGTATGATGGTCTATGATGATATCCACATTATCCTCTGGTGGCAAGGGATTATTCATCCCGGGAACGCTGGCGTCTATAAGCGCCAACTTGCTGTAGCCTTTCAAATCGTCCTCGTGCTCTATCCGTACCATCTCTATCCCTAAGATATTCACGAAAGCGCGATTCACATGATGCCCTATCTCCCCGCGGTACGTTATATCCGCAGATACACCTACGTGCTTTGCTATGTGCTTGAGTGCAAGAGCGGAAGCTATTGCATCAGGATCAGGGCTGTCGTGAACCACAATACCCAATCGCTCTTCTTCGTGCTCTTTTAACTCTTCTATCATCGCAGCCAGTTTCTTTGCTCTCCTCAACGATTTCGCGCTCTCTAACTGTCCTATTGCGATTCTTGCGGTTATATCAGGGATGGAGAGGACCACATCAACGCCCAACTCCTTTAAATCCTCTTTATCTGTGGGTTCGACAGCACGCACGACTACACGAGCCTGTGGGGCCTCTTTCTTTACATTCTTCAGTGCTTGCTTGTTCCCGTTGCAGTCGTTACTTACGATAAAAACCGCTTCCGCTACTCCTTCGCTTAGAACCTTTCGCGTCACTTCAGGGTCGCTTATGTCTCCGACAAACGCAATGAACTCTTCGTCCTTGAGTAATTCCACCTTCTTCTCATCGATGTCCACGATAAGCACGTTCAAATCCAGCCCTCTTAACTCCTTTGCTATAGCATAACCGATTCGTCCACAGCCAAATATTACTTGCAACGCCCTTTCTTTGCCTGTCACTTCCTCTATTCCTGCTCCTTTGCCTTTACCTTTCCCGTTACCTTTACTTTTCGTCTTGCGCTTGGGTTTGCTTTTCTCAGCGTTCATCTATCTATACTACCATCCTTGCAACACGTTCCCTTTAATATTTTCTTAAAAACATTTACATTGATTAACCTTTCTTTTCTTTTTTAACGAGCGTGTGCGAGCGATGAGGTACAGCGATTGGGAGCCGATCTATAAGGAGATCCTGAAGGATTTTGGTTTTGACAGAGCGAAGGACGAAGAAGCGGCGAGGGTGGCTTCTGAGATAACGACGTACAAGGTAACGAGTACGGAGAACGCCATAAGACAGGAAATAGAAGCGCTTATAAGAGGTAAACGAGTGCTCATCTGCGGCAATGCACCCTGCTTGGAACGCGAACTAAAGACTAAGGAAAACGAGTTTGAGGGCTCGTTCTTGGCTCGTGATTTTGTGGTGATAGCGGCGGATGGTGCCACTTCCGTTCTTCTGCGCAATGCTATAATACCCGATATCGTGTGCACCGACCTTGACGGCACGATTCCGGATATTATTACGGCAAACCGGCTTGGCTCGATACTTGTGGTGCACGCGCACGGCGACAATATACCCATGCTGAAGAAGGTGCTGCCCGCATTAACCGAGAACGTGCTCTGCACAACGCAAAGCAAGCCGCTTCATAACGTGTATAACTTCGGTGGGTTCACTGATGGCGACCGGTGTGTATTCCTGGCGAAGGAATGTGGTGCGCGTAGTATCGAACTCATCGGGTTCGATTTCGAGGATGAGCAGGTAACCGCACGGAAGAAGAAGAAGCTGAAGTGGGCGAAGCGGCTGATTGGTGATATTTTGTAAGCATGCCTTGCATTCTATTCCTATAATATGGCCTTCTATTTCTCCAAAGTTCCAAAAAGGCACAACGTAAACGAACTAGAAAAAAAGAAAGGAAAAAGTTTGGTTTCGCTTTATTAAGACTTATGCGCTCTTCAAGGCGTTGTTTGCAGCGTCTACTGTTACGTCCTCCAATTGTGCAAGTGACGGGTCGAAGCACCGTTCCATATTTCGCAGCTCCGCTGCGGTCATACCGGTGCGGATAGCTACTGCAAATTCGTTTACACGCTCAGCAACGGTAGCTTCGCCGACCATCTGCGCGCCTATCAATTTCTTGGTGAATGCATCGAAGATCAGTTTCAGGGTCAGCGATGTCGCACCGGGGAAGTAGCGCGCCTTGATTAGTTTCGTCGCCTTACCACTTATTATTTTCATTCCTGCACGGTTTGCGGCATCGGTAGTCACACCCACGGAGCCCATCAGGAGACCGCCGCCGATGTCCGCTACCGTTGGGTTAATACAGTATTCATACGAGGAATATAAACTTAGTTGATCTTTGATATCACTCAGTATGTTATCGGCTATGACCCGTGCTTGAACGACCGCAGTGGACGCCATTTGATTCAGTTTCGGGCGATAGGTGATGCCGTCAACAACCTCTGCACAGTCACCAAGGGCATACACATTGTTCAACGCGCTTCTTCCTCTCTTCACATGCATCGACCGATCAGTAACGATTCCGCCAGTTTCCCCTATCGCGATTCCCGTCTCCTTTGTGAGGTCTGTTTCAGGAACCATCCATTTCCCAATGATTACGATTTCTACAGGGATCTCCTCTTTCTCCTCTACCGTTTCTCCGATTACGACTGAATTCACCCAGCCTTCTTTTCCTCGTATCGCGGTTATCTCGCGCCGATCAAGAATAAATCGGACTCCCTCTTTCTCCAGTCGCTCTTTGATGATATCTCCCATGTCAGGATCCAAGCTCGAAGGTAGCAACGAAGGTGGTCCACCAAGAACAGTGGTCTTGATGCCTCGTTCGGCAAACGCTACTGCTGATTGCAAGCCTATAATGCCGCGACCGCGAATAAACGCGTTTTTCACTTCTCTGGCATTCAGAGCCTCTTCAATCTGACACGCATCGTCTTCGTTATTAAACGTAAAAACGCCGTCAAGTGTTGTCTCTTTCACCGATTGTTTCCTTCCCGTCGCTATGACGAGGTAATCGTAGTTTAGCTTTTCTCCCGTCTTAAGTGCCACGTTTTTCTCATCCAAATTGAGCTTCGTCACATCGCTCTCAACTTTGAAATCAACGCCCTGATCGAGGTAAAACTCCGGTTTCTTTATCTCGGTCCTCTCGAGTTCATACCACCCACGTAACGCGAACGGCAATCCGCAAGTGGAGACCCAGCCGCTTTTCTCTCGCTTTATAAGTGTTATGTGCAAGCCTTCTTCCACTTCGTCCTGCTTCGCGAGTAAGTTCCGTAACACGAATACCCCCGCGACCCCCCCGCCAACGATAACAACCTCTTTCGTCATTTTCCCCTTCTCCTCCTTTTCCTGGATAGAGGAAGGATACGCGCTCAAAGTATAAATATTTAACGGTTTTTACGGCTTTGCATCGGGATTCATGTTTGCACCGGAATTCTGATGGAGCCGTTTCCTCTCTTTTTTATCCTCATCGAGATAGGGCAGGTTCACCTGCACTCAAAATAACCTCATACACTTCCCAAACCTTCTTTGAGCTTCTTTCATAGCTGATTCGGTTTTTCGAGTTTTGCACAACGTCTATCCAAAGAGTGTGAGTTCTCTCTTTTGATCAGAAGAAAGTATTAAATTGTTATTTCGCTGCACGGGATAAATCTCGGCATCGTCCCACATTTGCCCCCTAACGCTTGTTGCTATTCCTATTTTGATACCACGTGCTTTTAGCATCCTGACTAGCTCGTGAGTGTCAAAGAGAAACACGGAAGAGATAAGCCAAGGCCTTGTAGTTCCTCGTGATGAAATAGCACCGGATTTTGGGCCTGTCATGACGAGGTAAAAATCAGGTAAAAGATCAGAGTTGATGTCAAGCAACCCTTCCCTTTTTCCGTACCATTTACTATTTGCGGTCTTCCCTGCGAGTTTTCCATGGATGAAACGACCATCAATGCTCTTATGGGCAGCAGACTGTTCAAGTTTAATGCCGAAGATACTTGCCGCAATGTATTCGCCTACGTGTCCCCTTTCTTTGGCCGCCCGATAAAATCAGCAATTTCATTATCCCTACTGTTCTTAGCTCTGATAAGTTCGGCAAGCCTTTCCAATGGCTCCATATGACTTCTCCCTATAGCTATCATAACAAGAGGGCATACAAAGTTCCACCTTTATGCGCAGCAATTGTTGCTTCTTGTCGTGTAGAGCACGGGATTTTCACTAATGGGCCTAAGGCTGCGAGCACACTCATACATAGGAGCTTCATATCTTTCTCATCCTCACCTAAAGCTCCTTCTTTAGCTCAGAAATCACCTTCGCTACTTTATCCGTCACCGTGTATATCCTTAGCGCTTTGCCCTTTGACTTCTTCTCTAACGATATTTCGTACTTACTGGTAAGGAACCCGTATTCTTCAAGTATAGCTAGATGGTACGTAACGAGTCGTCTTTCCATTCCCATCGCGATACTTATCGCATTTATGTGCATCGGCTTCTCTTTAAGCAATTCCAATATCCTAAATCTTATCGGGTGCAACAGCACATGCGCATCCTTTACTAACTTTTCTTCGAGTTTCATGCTAATTCTCATTCCCAAAGGTATCTATAAACCTTTCGGTTTTGAACGATTCATAAGGAGATGAACATGCTGGAATGCGCATGTTAGGTTTCTTCGCATTTTTCCGCCCCAGCATCAACGGCTTCTTCGACAGAAACCAAATCCTTCATTATGAATCTTCAGACTTCGCCTTTCGCTTCGTAATCAATCGAATTTCGTAGTATCGCGGCAAGCTTTGCATTTTTATTCTGATGGTTGCACCTAAATTCATGGGAAATTAGTATTTTAGGTGCAAAGCCACTTTTTCTCGCTCCAATTAGAGGTTTTCAACCAAGAATGCGGAAGGGCAGGGTCTTTTGCAGGGACACATCACACTGTTATGAATTGATGACGTACTAAATAAACGGGGTTTTACTTCAGGTTCTCCAAACCCAATTTTCTATTATAGTTAGCGTCAGCATCCATCGGATTTATCTCCAGGGCCTTATCGTAGCATCTTGTTGCCTCTTTATAGCTGCCAAGTTCATACAGCGCGACTCCTTTGTTATTCCACGCACTTCCATCCGTTGGGTTCAGCTCTAACACTCTATCATAGCATTCTATAGCCTCTTCAAGTCTACCAAGATGCCTCAGAGCGAGTCCTTTGTTATTCAAAGCTCTTTCATCTACTGGTTTTAGCTTTAAAGCCCTATCATAGCAGTATAAGGCCTTTTCATAACTACCAATCACATCCAGGGTAATTCCTTTCCTGTTCAAAGCCTGATAACAGTTTGGGTTTCTCTCCAAAGCCTTATCGTAGCACCGTATCGCCTCTTCATATTTACCAAGTTCAAACAGGTCAAGTCCCTTGTTATACCACTGCACATCATCTAACTCTGTTACTCGTGTCTTTGCTTTGAGTTCATGGACTTTAAAATCGCGTTTCTTTCTCTCAACGGTATCAGTCTCTTTTAGTGTCTCAAGAACCGCTGCTGCCCCAGAGCGAACGGCTTCATCTTCGTCATCCAGAGCCTGAATGAGGGGCTCTACCGCAGGCGTGCCTATCTTTCTAAGAGCCTCTGTTACTGACCGTCGAAGATCGTCGTCGTCATCTTTTAGCATCTGAATGAGGGGCTCTACCGCCGTGACATCCTTTATCTCACCAAGCGCTTCTGCTGCCCTACGTCTAACAACGTTATCTTCATCGTCATCTTTGAGAGTCTGAATGAGGGGCTCTACCGCCTTACCATCTTGTATCTCGCCAAGAGACCACGCGGCATTCGCGCGAACAACCCCTCTTTTATCTTGCAGAGCGTGAATGAGGGGCTCTACCGCTCTTTCCACTCTTCTCTTTCCAAGCGCCCACGCGGCACTCGCGCGAACAGCGTCATCCCTATCTTTAAGTGTTTGAATGAGAGGTCCTATTGCCCGTATATCCTTTATCTTTCCGAGAGCTTCCGCCGCTCGCCACCGAACAGTTTTATCTCCGTCCTTCAAAGCCTTTATCAGGCCTGTAACATCACTCTTTGCCTCCAGCTTCTTTATGTCTGGCTTGAAGAAGACCAATACGTTCATATCTACGCCCTCTGAATTTATTAGCGGCCAATTGAATAGCTTCAGGTATAATTGTATTAATGCGGGCCGTAATAAGAAAAGGGTATGTACGACGGAGGTATGCTACTATCTCCGTAAAAATTTGGTTGTCGGTTATTTTTGGTGGAAAATCCTTTAAAGTAGGCTTATTTACCCCTGCCTCTATTATCACTATCATTAATTATCAATCCGTTTTGAGCACTGCATACAAAGAAGTCTGGAAACACAGGGGGAGGTATTAAAGGCATGAGCACAGGGAGAAGTGGGAAAGGACGTGGCAAAGCAAGTGGAGCAGGGACCATAATCAATGCAATAGCGACCTACAAGGGCTCTGCTTTTGGTATCGATTTGTGGACGTATGCGGAGGTGGAGCTCGGCGAGGATTTCAAAGGGATCGAAGGAGAGATAGAGCAGGCGGCTGGAATTCAGGCGGATACACGGCTAATAGAGCGATGCGTGGAGTTGGTGCTGACGAAGTTTGATCTGCCGTTACGTGCACATGTGAAAACGCGGAGTGAGATCCCGATTGGAAGCGGGCTGAAGAGCAGCAGCGCGGCGGCCAATGCTACGGTCGTTGCCGCACTGGATGCAATCGGGGGAGAAGCGAAAGGCGCAATCGGGGCATTGGAGGCGATACGAATAGGTGTCGACGCTGCTCTGGATGTCGGCGTCTCCATAACCGGCGCGTTTGACGATGCCTGCGCTTCTGCGCTCGGTGGTATTGTAATCACCGATAATAAGAAGCGGGAGTTGATAAAACGGGTGGAGAAAGAATCTGCAGTTCTTATCTTCGTGCCGCGAACAAAAGCGTTTACCGCTGATACCAATGTAAAAAGGTCACGATTGATCGCTCCGTGGGTAAAACACGCGTATGAATGGGCGTTGGGAGGCAGATTTGAAGAGGCGATGACGTTAAATGGCTTTTTGTATTGCGCGGCGCTGCATTTTGACCCCGAACCGATGCTCACGGCGTTGGAGTGCGGTGTGAAGGGTGTGAGTCTTTCAGGTACAGGGCCATCGTTTGTTGCTCTGGTGGGCGATGATACGGAAAAGGAAGAGCGATTACGCGCGGCCTGGCATGAATTAAAGCTTGAAGGGAAGGTAATAAAGCGGCAGATAAACAACAGGCCGATCTTATCCTTTTAGCCGGGTATTCTTAAGAGAAAAGAGTTTATACTAAAAAGACAATAGTACGAGGGGTGATATTGATGGCAGAGGCCTTTACCGGCGAAGGAAAAATATGGTTGAACGGGGCGTTTGTAGATTGGAAGGAAGCGAAAGTGCACGTTCTTGTACACGGCTTGCATTACGGGTCTGGCGTTTTCGAGGGTATTCGGTGCTATGCAACGGAGAAGGGATCGTTCATCTTCAGGCTGAAGGAACACGTAGAGAGAATGTATCGGTCTGCGGAGGCATACCAGATGGAGATTCCCTACACACGAGAAGAGCTGGGGGAGGCGATAAAGGAAACGGTTCGTATCAATGGTCTTGATGCGTGCTACATACGGCCAATTGCGTTCTTTGGCTATCATCATTTGGGGCTGAACCCCACGGAGTGCCCGGTGGATTGCGCAGTTGCGGCGTGGCCCTGGGGTGCGTACCTTGGTGACGAGGCGGCAGAGGGCGGTATACGATGTACGATCTCGTCATGGCGACGAATAGATCCCAGCACCTTGCCGGTTACCGCAAAAGCGGTGGGCCATTATCTCAATTCGATTTTAGCTTCGTTAGACGCGAAGGAAAGGGGTTTCGGCGAGGCGATACTGCTGGATACGAAAGGGTATGTAGCTGAAGGGCCGGGTGAGAACGTCTTCATTGTGAAGGATGGAACTCTGTATACGCCGGAAGCGGAATCGTCTATTCTGCCAGGAATCACACGGGCTTCGGTCATCGAGCTTGCGCGCGATATGGGCTACGAAGTGGTGGAGAAGCTCATATCGAAGGATGAATTATTGAATGCAGACGAAGCCTTCTTTACCGGTACGGCAGCGGAAATGGCACCGATACGCGAGATCGACAACGTAACAATAGGCAACGGTAAGAAGGGCGAAGTGACCGGCGTGCTGCAAAAGACGTTCTTCAATGTGCTCAAGGCGCGCGAGGAGAAGTACATGAAGTGGTTGGATCCGGTGAGGTGAACGAATAAATAGAAACGCGGCTTCGCTTTAGAGAAGACGCTTCTGCAAGGATGCCATTTAAACCGCATCCAAGTATTTCACCGCACCAACCGCAACCGTAATCGCATTTTCTACCGCTTCTAATGCCTTCTTTTTATATGCCGGGGCTAACGGTTCCTGCTTCTCGTCGTTATATGCGTGCTCATCGTTAGCCAGATTGCCAACAACGCCCAGCACGGCACCCGCACGTAACCCCCTCAACTCAGCCCTGCAACGGTGAAAATAGCGGAGCATTCCATATCAAAGCTCAATAACCCCAACTGCTGGTAGCTCGTCATCACACCTTCGAAATCAGACGCACCGTAAAGTAAAAAGCGTCATTCGTCCGCACGGTTCCTGCATGATAGCTCACTTTTGTTTCCGCTGCTGATTTCCGTAACGCGGCAACAACTTCTGGGTTCGCAACAGCAGCGGGATCTCCATCGCCAATGTATTCTTTCGTCGTGCCGTCGTCACGAACCGCAGCTTCCGGTATTATCACCTCGCCAAGTTCTATATCCAGTTGAATTGCACCGGTTGTGCCCACTCGTATGAACGTCTTCACACCACAATTTGCAAGCTCTTCCACCACGATCGCCGGGGACGGACATCCTACGCCCGTTGAAGTCGCACAGACCTCCTTCCCTACAAGCTCACCTTTGTACGTAACAAATTCCCGCTGCACTGTTACCCGCTCGCAGTTTGAAAACTTCTTTGCGATCTCCAGCGCTCGCTCCGGTGGCCCCGGTAAAAAAGCAATCTCCGCTTCTATTTCCACGATGTTTATGTGCGGCTGAACGCCTTTAAAATATCTTGCAATCATTCGGTCGACTTCGTTCCGTGTACAGATAGATTCATTCTACAGGAATTTACATCCGCTCTCTAGCATCAGCATCAGCATCCGCAGCCTTTATCTAATGCAATCGCTTATTTCTTCCCTTTCTATCGCGGCATTCTGCTCGATTACGCTATTCCGTACCGTAACTTTCTCCAGACGCGCTTCTGGGAAAACCACGGAATTATACAGTTTGCTGTTGAGTACCGTTGCATGGTTGCCGATAACTGCAGGGCCTCGTATCACGGAATTTTCAATCGTTGCATGGTTGCCAATGGCAACCGTGCCCTGAATATTGCCGTCCTTAATCCACGCAGTAGCGGCGCATTCAGCGCCTTTACAATCCAATATCCATTTGGTTGCTTCCAGATAGCCCTCCAAATTGCCAACGTCCGTCCAGAATCCTTCAACCACGCACCCGTAAACCTCTTTTTGCGCTACAAGCGTGGGGAACAAGTCCTGTGAGAAATCAAATGCGCAGCCCTCCGGCACATACTCCATCGCCTCCGGTTCTATGATATACAAGCCGGTATTAGCAAGGTTGGAGAAGCATGCATTCGGAGCGGGCTTCTCCTTAAAGTTCTGTATTCGACCATCTGTAGGTTCTATCTCCGCGATCCCGTATAAAGACGGATTCGGTACGGGCAGAAGCGCAATGGTCACCAGTCCTTCGTGCGCTTTGTGGAACGTCATGAGCTTTCCTATATCTATCTCCGTGATGTTGTCGCCCTGTATGATCACCATCGTCTCGGTTATTCCGGCGTTTTTCACCGAGCCTGCGGTTCCTAACGGCGACGGCTCCTCGGGATATACGATCTTCACATCTTTCCTCCTGCTGTTGAGATACGCTATCGTCTGCTCCCTCAGGTAATTCGTGGTGATAACGAACTCTTTCAAGCCATATCCCGCTAGGTAATCCAGAATATAATCGATTACCGGCCGATTGACGAGCGGAATCATCGCCTTCGGTGTGGTAAACGTAAGCGGCCTGAGTCGTGTTCCGTAGCCTCCTGCGAGGATTACTGCCCTTGTCATCGTCAATCTTATAAAAAGGAAGCTTTAAAAAGAACTCATGTTTTTCTTTTAGTACAGGGGTTCTTTTTTATCTAAAAAGAGAAACTAATTTTTTAGCAAAGGTTTTTGCGGAGCAAAAAAGTTTATGATTAAGAAAGAGGAGATCGAGCATATCGGCTGGTTAGCGCGGATAAAACTGAGCGAAGAGGAGAAAGTGCTATTTGAGCAGCAATTAAGCTCGATATTGGATTATTTCGCGGTTTTAGACGAGGTGGATACCACCGATGTCGAGCCGACCTATCACGTCATTGGCATAACGGACGTGGTGCGACAGGACGAGCCGAAGGCGGCGTTAGAGCAGTCAGAAGTGCTGCGGAATGCGCCCAAGAAGGAGAACGGGTACATCAAAAGCCCGAGAATGTTGTAACGTTTGTGCTGTGCTATGCTATGTTACTTACGGATTGAACAAATCAGATTGCAAAAATAGAAAGAAAGGGTGAGAGGAAGAGTACTTATATTGTACTCCCGTGCTCTCCATCCAATCCAATCCAAGCAGGCTATTTCTTCCGGAATTCGGTATACCCGCATTTACCACAGGAATACCGGTCTTTATGCTCTGCTAAAAACACCCCGGCGCCGCACCGCGGGCAAACCTTCCGCTTTCTGCGTGCCGTAGTCTTCCCTTTTTCTTCAACTACCTCGTAAAATTCATGTATTGCGGCCATTTCCACTATTCCCCTTCGCCTTCCGATTCCCCGGCACCTGCAGCAAAGTTCCGCTTCAGTATATGTTCCTGCTCGATCTCTTTCAGCCGCTCTTCATCTTCGTACACCTTGGCATAGCCAACGGTCTCTCGCTTCCCGAACTCCGTATCCATCTTATCTATTACGAGGAGGTTTGAAGTGCACTTAAGCGCCTTTATCAAGGCTTTCCGTGCTTCTCCCCTGCTCGGCGAAGCACCGTCATGATGCAGCTTAAATTTGACTTCCTTCCGTCTCAGCAACTGATTCTTCTTCTCTTCTGTTATCTCTATCTCCATCTTCTTTATCCCTCTTCACCTCACTTTCAATGCATACTTTCCCGCTTTCTTTATTTCTAATTTTTTCGCGATCTCCGAGCCTTCCGCATCAATAATCGCAACATACCCGCTCCAGTCCTGGCTCATCGAGTTCGAGCCGCATGTGCACACCGCCTTGCCGCTCTCAATTATCCTATGGCAATCTCTACACGCTTTGTCCATTATTCCTTCTTCTTCTTCTTCTTCTCCGCAATCTCTTGCTTTTTCTCGGCCTTATTCGTTTCCTTATCCTCTGTACCTTTCGCTTGCTCTCTTTCCTTCTCTTTCTTCTTCTCCTTCTCCTTCTCCCTGTCCTCTTCGATCCACTCTAATTTGCCCAAGCCAGGCTGCCGCATCGTCAAGCCAATCTTACTATCACTGGGATCCCGTTCATTGAGCGAAATGGCGACGAGTCGAGCCCGTAATTTATCGCCCTCGCCCAACGTCCTGCCGGTCTCCTTCGTAATGAGCTTCGCATTCTTCTCGTCATACGAGATGTATTCGTCGGTGATCTGGCTGATGTGTAACAAACCATCCAACGGCCCGATCTCCACAAAAGCGCCAAATTCGACGATCTCCACTACTGCGCCCTCGACGATCTCCTGCATCTTCGGTCTGAAAATGAGTGCATCAAAAACGGTCTCATAATAAACGCCGGCGTCTCCGATCATTATCCGACCTTCTTTTATGTCCACGACGTCCAGGATCGCAATGAACATCCCGATCTTCTTATCCAATCGCCCTTCCAGCTTCTCCTGGAGCATCTCCTTTACGACTACCTGCAACTCGTCACCCATCCGTTCCGGCGGCGCTCTTACGACATCTAATGCTCGTATCTTTACGTACATTTTCCAATTCGCTTCTCTACTTCCGCGACATTTAATCGCGTTGAAATAACAGCATCCGAGTTCAACGACATCGAGTCGATCCCACACTCCACCAGAAACTCGGCGAATTCAGGGAAATCGCTCGGTGCCTGTCCACAAATCCCTATCTTCCGTTTGGGCTCGTGTTCATGCGCGACCTTGATGACATGCTTCACCAGCCGCTTCACCGTTTCGTCCCGTTCGTCAAATAGATGCGCTACAAGGTCTGAATCTCTATCCAGCCCCAGTGCCAGTTGAGTCAGGTCATTCGAGCCTATGCTGAACCCGTCAAACACATCTGCAAATTCGTCTGCCAGAATAACATTCGAGGGGATCTCGCACATCACGTACACTTCCAATCCGTTCTCCCCTTGTTTCAGGCCGAACTCATCCATCGTCTTTATTACCTTCCTGCCTTCTTCCGGCGTCCTGCAGAATGGGACCATCACCTTGATATTGGTCAGCCCCATCTCTTCACGCGCCTTCTTTATCGCTTCACATTCCAGCCCGAATGCAGGTTTGAATTTCTTGTCGTAATACCGGGAAGCACCTCGCCACCCGATCATGGGATTGCTCTCCACAGGCTCGTAAAGATAACCCCCGATCAAATTAGCGTATTCGTTCGTCTTAAAGTCTGATAATCGCACAATAACATCGTTAGGGTAAAATCCGGCGGCGATCTTTCCTATGCCCATTGCCAAAGTATCGATAAAGAACTGCACTTTGTCCGTATACGATGCGCTACGCTCGTCTATCTCGGCGATCACGCTTGCGATCTTCGCGTCTCCTTCTGCATGGCTCTTCAGCTTCTCGTAGTCGATCAGCGCCAGCGGGTGTATGCCGATATACGAATTGATAATGAACTCCTCGCGGGCCAACCCGACGCCGTCATTTGGAATTTGACCATGGACAAATGCATCTTCCGGTACGCTGGCATTCATCATTATCTGAGTACAGGGTCGTGGCAGGTTGTTCGTTGTCAGCGTGTCCACGCGATATTTCAACATCCCTTCGTATATCCTCCCTATGCCTTCCGAACAATCGACGGTAACCTCCTTTATCCCTTTTAAAACCTCCGTACCATGATCAGTCCCGACCACACAGGGTATCCCAAGCTCCCGGGAAACGATAGCGGCATGGCAGGTTCTTCCGCCCTTGTTCGTAACAATTGCACCCGCTATTTTCATTATCGGCTGCCAGTCAGGATCGGTCATCGTCGTGACCAGCACCTGCCCTGGCTTGAATTTGTTGATATCGCGTGCATCTTCTATTATATTCACCTCTCCCGATCCGATCTTTTTACCCACTGCCTCGCCTTGAACGAGCAATTTACCTTTCTCTTCAAGCACGTACGTCTCCAAGCTAGCGAGATCATTCTGCGAATGTACCGTCTCCGGTCTCGCCTGGACGATGAAGAGTTCATTGGTCTGTCCATCCTTTGCCCATTCGATATCCATTGGCATCCCGTAATGTTCTTCAATGATGCAAGCCCAGCGGCCGAGCGTGAGCACTTCATCGTCACTCAGCACAAACCTTTGTTGCTCTTCTTTCGTGACTTCCTTCTGCTCGGTGCCTGTCTCCTTGTAAACCAGTTTCTGTCTCTTCGTGCCCAGTTTCTTCTCTACAATGGGGCGGAAATCGTTCTTCAACGTTGGCTTAAAGACATAAAACTGGTCCGGATTAACTGTACCCTGCACGACGTTCTCGCCCAATCCATATGCGCCCGTTATGTAAACCGCATTGCCGAAGCCGGATTCAGGATCTATGGAGAACATCACACCAGCAGAGGCTAGATCAGAGCGAATCATTTTCTGCACGCCAACCGAGAGATAGACGCTGAGATGGTCAAAGCCATTATCAACGCGATAGGATATTGCGCGATTCGTAAATAGGGAAGCAAAACAATCCATAACCTTCTCCAACAGTTCTTCTTCGCCCTTTACATTCAGATACGTCTCCTGCTGGCCGGCAAAACTTGCCGTTGGTAAATCTTCGGCGGTTGCACTGCTTCTCACTGCAACATCTACATTTTCACCGTACCTCTGCTCCATCTCACGATAAGTTGCTCGTATCTCCTCTTCAAGATCCTTGGGCATCGGTGCATTTCGTATCATCTCCCGTATCTTACGACCTCGCGTTTTCAAATTCTCCATATCGTGCGTATCCAAATCCGCCAGTGTCTCGCTGAGCTTCTCACGTATGCCGGCCTCCTCTATCACGTATTTGTACGCTTCTGCAGTGATAGCAAACCCGGACGGAACGCTCACGCCCTTCTCTTGCAGATTCCTTATCATCTCTCCAAGAGATGCATTTTTACCCCCAACCAGGGCGACATCTCCTGTCCCCACCTCTTCAAACCACTTTACGTATTTCATAATTTGCTCCCGATTTGATCTGCACTCACATAAACAACAGGATTCACATAAAATTTTCCCTTTTCTTATATAAGAAGGGGCTGCAAATATAAAACGCTGTTAATACAGCCACAGCGAGTGCGGGATAAATAAACGCCGAAGAAGTGATATACAAGACGAACAGCGTTAAAAACACCATCCCTACCGGTATTGTTATTCGTTTATCTCTTATGTTCCGGTATTGTATCCTGCTGGTCATCAAGAGGCATAGCAGGCCTATTAGCCCTATAAGAATAGGAACACTTAAAGGGATGGGAACCTGTGGTTGTAGTTCGATGGTCAGGAGCATGAACGAAGCTAAAAACGTCGCACTGCCGGTAATGGGAAAGCCCTCAAAAAAACCGTCAGACACTTTTTCTCCCCTACCAAAAAGGGAACCTGTGTTAAGAGTTGTTGTTCCTTTGGTGAAGCTTTCTTTTTGAAAGAAAGGTTTTGCGTCAAATCGTGCGAGTCTGAGCATGCCGCATACGACATAAGCACTGAAGACTGCCAGTACAACACCGGTATACATGGAGGGAACCCTTAAATGGCTCTTGAAGAGTACATAGGTGACAATCGCCGGCGCGACACCGAAGGAGACCATATCGGCAAGCGAATCGAGGTATTTGCCTATCGGGGAGCTTCCCATCTTCCTCGCTACCGTGCCATCCAAGCAGTCAGCAACGACCGCGAGTAAAATCAGGACAAGCGCATTTTCCAGTGCTCGTTCGGTAACGCTTGTGCCATCAAGCACGAATAATATCGCAGCGAAGCCGAATAGCGCGTTGAGGATAGAGAGCAAATCAGCCGGTTTTAGCAGCTTTAACAAGCTCGTGTTCTTTGCGTTTGCATCTGTGTTTTTCGTTTTAGTTGTCATGCTATCGGTGCGCATTCCGCTATTATTCTTGCCTCTTCGATCCTTGTAATTGTTTTTTCCCCTTATCTGTGCCCAGATAGAGGAACCGGTCTAATCGCCAGCTAAAATCGCTCCAGATGCCCTCTTTACCTTTCTCTTCCTCGCGCTTCTGTAGCTGCAGGAACTCCTTGAGCTGTGAATCGAGCATATCCGCATAACACAGCGCCTCCGCCTCAGCAAACAGCGGCTTCACCGGGGAGCCCCATTCGCCGTGCTTATGATGGCTCAAGATGAGATGCAGCAATCGCAGCCGGAGTTCTTCCGGGAAGCCTTTCAGCCTCTTTATTTTGGCATCCACCATTTGATAGCCCAACACGATGTGGTTAACCAGCCCGCCCTCCTCTGTTATGTCTATCCGGAAGGTATACTCATACGTTTCGGTCTTTCCGATATCGTGTAGGATGGCGCCCGCAAGCAGCAAGTCACGATCAAGCTCAGGGTAAAGCTGGGCGATGGTCTCACAAATCGCCACAACAGATTGCGTATGCTCTATCAGTCCGCCGATATAACTGTGGTGATGTATTTTCGCGGCAGGTGCCTTTTTGAAAGAATTGACAAAAGCGGCATCTTTGAGGAAGGAGAAAACCACACGCTTTAAATACTCGTTCTCCATACTTTCCGCCGTTTTTACTAACTCCTCGAAAAGGCGATCTATATCTTTCGAAGTCCGTGGCAGGTATTCCGTGATATCGTAGGTTTTCGCGCTTCGTGCGATTCCGTCTGGCGTGAAGATCACCTGTAAGCGCCCCTTGAAGGATTCCACGACGCCCTTTACACGCACGATGTCCCCGAGTTCGAACCGCGCTGCCACTGCCTCCGCCCGATCCCAGCACCGCGCCCATATACTGCCCGTGCTGTCGCCTAATTTCACCTGGAGATAGTGACCCTCTTTTTTGATGAATTCCCGCAACTCCTTCTCCATCACGAGAAACGAGGAATCTACCGAGCTGCCGACCTTTAAATCCTTTACCTTCTTATTTCCACTCATTTCACCTCCTTCCCCTGGTTGCAATAGAAAGATAAAGCGTTTAGTGTAGCTCTATCCCAGTTCATCCAGCATGTCGTCCATCGAGTAGATTCTACCGCTTTCTTTACCGCTGATCCATTCAACAGCCTTCAATGCACCCCGAGCGAACGCTTCTCGGCTCTGCGCGCGATGTGTTATCTCCAAGCGTTCTCCTTTGCCCGCATACAACACGGTATGCTCGCCAACGATCTCTCCAGCGCGTACTGCATGTATTCCGATCTCCTCATTCGTGCGCTCGCCTGTTATGCCCTGTCGGCCGTAAACAAACGCTTTCTCATCTCTTGCGGGATAGTTAGCTAAAATCTCTGCGGCTTTCAATGCGGTTCCGCTCGGCGCATCCTTTTTATGCGCGTGATGTAGCTCGATGATCTCCATGTGGTACTGATAGGGATGAAGTTGTCGTGCAGCTTCTGCAATCAATTTCCAAAAGACGTTCACACCGATAGAGAAGTTAGGGGAAATAATAGCAGGGACGTTACCCGTAATAGCCTCTTCCAGCTCCTTGAACTGCTCCGGTGAAAAACCCGTCGTGCCAACCACGAGCTTGACGTGATTACGCGCGGCAACTTTAACGTTCTCGACGGCGGCTGTAGCGTTCGTAAAATCCACGAGCACCTGCGGCTTTACCGCCTTGAGCACCATCACCATCTCCTCAGGACTTGACACGTTCACGCCGGGCGCCAGCTCGTCCCCCACGCCATGAAGGTCGAAACCGGCCACCAGTTCCATAGTCTCGCTCTCTAAAATGCCCTGCATTATCTGGTTGCCCGTTCTCCCCTTGGCGCCAGCTACCGCCACTTTTATTGCCATGGTAAAACATTGCTCGCCGTTGTTTATAAGCGGTGCGGTTTTATCTTCGCGTCACGATGCTCACCACATCGCCGTCTACAAGCACATGCGAGAGCCCGACACGTTGGCCGCCGTACTTCGCGGACTTACCCCAGATGCGTGCATAGCGGAACTTCTCAACGAAATCACGATGAATGGTGGAACAGACGTCAGCGATCGTGGAATCCAGTTTTATAACCAGCGGGTTATCCCTATCCGGCGATTCCCCGTGCGGCTTCATATAAATGCTTATGAATTCCAGTTCGTCATAGATTCTTTCTTTCAGTGCGTCGAGGTTTATCCCGACCGCGGCGGAGATCACCTCGGCGTCGGGGAACTGATGCTTGAGCGCCCTGAGCAGCGCGGGATTTGCCAGATCCATCTTGTTCAAGATCGTGAGTGCACGGATATATTTCCGGTTTCCCACGACCGCGTCAATAAGCTCATCGAGTGTGATGCGTTCGCGTATTAGAACATCTGCGTTGTGTATCTTGTACTCTCCTAATACCGCTTTGATCATCTTATCATCAAGTTCGAGATCCACGGTGCTGTTAACGGTGATGCCCCCGCGACTCGCTTTACGGATGTTAATCTCAGGCGTTTTCGCATTAATTCGAATGCCTGCGTCGTATACCTCTTTTACCAACGTATCGTACTGCTTCGGCTGCAGGACGTCCACAATGATAAGAATGAGATCTGCGTTTCGGATTATCGAGAGCACCTCTTTGCCGCGACCGCGTCCCGCCGCTGCGCCGGAAATAAGCCCGGGGAGGTCGAGCAATTGTATTCGTGCACCTTTGTAAATCAGCGTGCCCGGAATCACGTCGACCGTGGTGAAATCGTACGCGGCAACTTCGGCGTTAGTGCCGGTAAGGTCGTTGAGCAGTGTGGATTTGCCAACGGAAGGATAACCCACCATGACGACCGTAGCATCGCCGGATTTCTTAACTGCGTAACCTGCCCCCTTACTCGCGGATTTCGCGGTCGCCCGCTTTTGCAGATCATCCTTCAGCCTGGCGAGTTTTGCTTTGAGCCGCCCGATGTGATGCATAGTCGCCTTGTTGTACGAAGTCTTCCATATCTCGTCCTCTATGTCCTTGATCTCCTCTTCGATGGTCATTATGCTCATGCGGTGCTTAAATCTGCGGGAAACGGAGTTTTTACATTAAATTATAGATAGATGGGCGTTGATATTGTTTTACTATGAAGGTCGTTGTGCTGGGCTGCGGATTCGGCGGCGTGGAAGTCGCCCGCACGCTACGACGGAAGGCAAAGGATCTCGATATCGTTATGATCGACCGCAGCACACGATTTGATTACCAGCCGGCGTATCCGGAGCTTTTGAGTGAAAAAGTCACCCCGGAAGAGATCTCCAGCGATTTAAACCGATTCGCAGCGAAAATCGGCGCGGACTTCATCCATGCAGAGGTTGTAAATGTAGATTTCCGGGCTAAAACAGTGCAGATTAAAGCTAAGACTGAAGCTGAGGAAAAAGAAGTCCCGTATGATTTCCTCGTCATCGCGCTCGGCGCGGAACAGACGTTTTTCGGCATCCCCGGCGCAGAGGAGTTTTCGCACACCGTGCATACCATACAGGCGACGTTAGCGACCAGAGACGCACTTGTTGCCCTTGAGCATGCACAAACGCCTACTCTTATGGTTATCGGAGCAGGCCTGAGCGGTGTGGAAGTAGCCGGTGAACTGGTCGATTATTTCAAGGATCGGAGCTTAGCCGCACGAATCTGTCTCGTCGAGATGATGCCGCGAATGCTCCCTGCCTGTCCGCATGGCAAAGTAGCAAACTGTGCCGAGGAGTTCCTCTGTGCTCGCGGTGTTGAAGCGTTGACGGAAACGGCGGTGCAGGAGGTGAGTGAGAAGGAGATACAGTTCAAAGACGGCCAGAAACTACCTTACGATCTTATTATCTGGACCGCGGGGATAAAACCGAATAGCCTGCTGGAGCGACTCAATCTTCCAAAGGTAAAAGGCTGGCTGAAAGTGGATCAGTATCTCCGTGTGAAGGGCATGGAAGAGGTGTTCGCCGTTGGTGATACCGCCTACTTCGAACGTGACGGTGTCTGCTCTGGCCAGAACGTCGAGGAGGCGGAGTATCAGGGCAAAACCGCGGCGAAGAATATCCTCCGTACACTGAAGAACCAGGAATTGAGCGCATACAAGCCGAAGAATACCCTACAGAACCCCAGAGCGTTTATATCGCTCGGCGATGACAAAGCCGTGGCATTTTACGGCAAACGAATGTTTAGGCCCTTTGCCTACCATATCAAGAAGTTCGTCGAACATCAGTATATGAAGCGGTTTCGATGAAGCCGCTGCCCAATTTTGGTACGCTCGTTTAAGAGAAGTTTGATTGATAAGGGGGCTTGCCCCTTACTACGACAAAAGCGTATAAGCGGAAAGTTTATATGTTACGGCTTTTTATTGTTCACTCAGAGTGATTAGAAAAGATTGGCTGATGAAGAATGAAAATTTTTAGCGACATCTTGGTAAAGTACTACAAAAATTAAACACGCGGATTTGAAAGGTTTAAGAGATTTCAATATCATTATAGGGCCAAACAATTGTGGAAAAACGAACTTGTTACGGTTTATTCAATCCTTAGGGGCTCTGGAGTTTGACAGTAGCGAAAGTTATCTTTGCCCCAAATGCAAAGAGTTAGGAAAGGAGAACTCCGACATTTTTTGTTTAAGCTTGAATCTAAGCTATGATGATTACTACTTGAAAGATCAAAAACTAACAGAAACAATAGTGTCATTTCTGTTTGATGAAGAAGCAATAAATCGACTTGTTCCAAGGATCTTGGATAAACAAAAAGAAAAGTTGAAAACAAACTCTTGTGGAGAAATAAACAACAGTATAATTATGGAAAGACCTCATGAGGCTTGGAGCTGCATTGCAAAGCATTTTTCAATTTTTATTCATAGTGACATTATAGAAGAAATTAAGAGAAATATACTTTACTGTCCTGAACAACGTCTTCACAGTTATAACGAAAAAGGTTTTGAAGATTACATAAGAGAAAAGGAACTGAGAAGTTCTCATAAAAAGAAATGGATAGATTTTCTTAATAAAATCGTTGATGCAAAGATTGACGATGAAAAGAATGAAAGATTAATCAGAAAGTTAGATGATGCAGATTTTGAAACATCGCTATTAGAGCAAGGTTCGGGTGTAAGATCATTAGCCTGTTTAGCCGTAGATATTTTGTTTAGCGATGCTAAAATTGTCTTAATAGATGAGCCTGAGCTTGGTTTGAATCCTCTTGTAAAGCAAGAATTCTTGAACTTCTTACTTGAGGAATCCAAAAGGAGACAAATATTCATCGCAACGCAAGATCCAACCTTCGTCAATCCTATTTTGTGGAAAGATAAAACCAAGAGAGTATCAGTGTATCTCTACACGCCAAAAGAAGAAAAGTTTTTGAAAATAGACTTGGGGCAAAATCAAGAAAACCCGAATACGTTCGCCGGTTATTTGCCGCACACAACGAGCCTTAAAGATCTCCATCTTTATGTGGAGGGAACAAGTGATGTGTACATTTTCCAAATTCTGTTAGATAAGTATTTGAAGAAGAAGAAGCCGGATAATTGGTTCGAAATCATTAATAAGGTTGGGATTTACCACCTCAATGGAAATAATTGGCAACACTTGCTCTACACCATACCAAAGACACCATATAAGTGCATAGTCATTCTTGACGGAGATAAGCGAAAGACCGCAGAAGAAGTCTGTGACGAATATAACGGGCTTGCCATAAATGCATCAAAGTTCAGGTTTTGTAAGACCATTGAGGCCTTGAAGAAAAGCAATGGGAATGAAAGCCACCCAGTTTATTGTCTGGAAAAAGAATGCATTGAGAAGTACTTCGCCCCGGATTTTGATTGCGCTGATCCTCCACAAGGTTATAATAAGAAAAGGGATGGGCCTAAGACAGCTGAAGAATTAGGAGAAATACCAGAGGAGATAACAAGAATATTTGATGTTATTTTAGAAGCATGACGGTAGAATAAAATATTCGTCGCATTAGATTATAAGAAGAGGGAGGATACTTCATTAAATCTGCTGTCTACCTCTCACTTAGGTTATAATCTCAAAATCATCAGTTAAAAAGTCTTTGAGAAAAGCAAATCGCTCGGATATAGCGGCTTCTCTTCTCGTTCGGTTACAGCACCGCAGTAAGCCCAAGAATCACGATGAGTGCAACAGGAATAAGTATCATGCCGGTGAAGGCGTTCTTCGTTATCGCACTGACTTGTTTCTTGATTGCCTCTTTGCTGCTCCCTCCGTTCAAACTGTTTTTAAACGACGGAATGAGCAGTAAGCTCTTTGCCGTGAAGTACATCGGTATCAAAAGCAGTACGAACAGAAAAACGGGGATGCCGATATCGAGGAACAAGAGGGGGATAAACGCGAGCCAGGAGCACAGAGTCAGCGGTAGATATAGACTGGCAGCCATGCGCTTGCCCCAGCGGACAACCAGGTTCCTGCGGGTTATTAACCCGTCGCACTCGAAGTCCGGTATTTCCCGCGTTATTTTCAGCTTGAACACATCGATCACCCAGGGCAGGGCGACGATCGTCGGGAGCCAGCTCACCTGGCCTGCTTGCAGATAGTAGCCGCTGAAGACCGTTATCCAACCCACACCGGCCGTTATCGCTACTTCGCCCAGGCCGTGGTACGAGAGCCGTGGTCCCCGTGAATAAGCGTACGCGATGAAAATACCGAGGAGACCGATGGGCAATGTCAGAATCCCGGTATGGAAATGGAACTGCAAGAGCACGCCGAGCGGTATCGCAGCCACCACACAGAGATACGCACCGATGTTCGCTTGCTTCGCTGTTATAAGCCCCTTCGCGAATGCGTTGAATCGGCCGCTGGCCGCGGTATTATGCAGCGTGCTTGCGCCTGCTACATGATCTGGATCGAACCCCTTTCGCTTCAAATCGGCATAGATGCTGCTTGCATTGAGCACGAAGCAGAACTCCGAGATCAGAAACACGGCAAGTAACGAGATTGCGAGTACGGTACCGTCAAAGGTACCGGGGTATTCGATCCAAGCGACGACTGAGCCCAGGAGAAAGGGAATCATAGAGGTGGTGAACTTCGGGAATCCCGAGAGCTCAATCCAGCCCGATATCAGATCTTTCGTTCGGTTCATTTTCCTGCGGTATCCTCTTTCCTTTTTCTATTCGTTCTTAATAAAAAGGCCGTCTCTGTTTTATTGCTTATACCCCCAGAGCATTCATTGGACCTACCCTCGAACGTAAAAGGAAATTTGGGAATGAAAGCGTGAATGGAGCTTATAAGGAGAAACGACTCATTAAATTTTTAAGCAACCTTTCTGTTGTTAGCTTTCCCAAACGGTGTTAAAAGAGCGCTTCGTCCTGTTCGTAACTCCGATCCAATCGTAGCGCGAGTTCGGCTTTTGCCAGCTCTTTACCCAGGTAAGAAGCGTGCTCGAGTCGTGAAACCAAATCCAAGCGCAGGATGGTATCCATTATCTCTTGCGCGCTCTTCCCTATTATCCGCCTCCCGGAAGGCGAATGCTGTGCGCAGATCCTCTTATCGCCCTTACCGGCGCCTTCTACCTCTCCAATAGAGATCCTGAAGCAGCCTTTAGGGTCAAGATTCCACGTTTCGTTTCGCGTCGCTACGATAAGCGTCTCATCGCGAGGGATGCTCTTGACGGGCTTTCTTCGCTTCTCCTTTAGCGTTAAAAGATCGATTCCAACATCCTTCGGCGCACTTCCGCGTGCCTTCGAGAGCATCATCATCTCCGACGCGATTCGCAGCTCTCTTACGCTCCCGCGCGCTTTATCACTGCATTCTGTAGTGAAGAGGATATCCGCGCTCAGTTCAGAGGCGATGCCTGCCAGGGTCGCGTTTATCCCTATCGAATCCGCGTCCGTAAGCTCGGTAACGTTGCCAACGCCGAAGAAAAGCGGCGTGTCCCTTTCTTGCAATCTGAACCGATAATAGTTGTACAAGGATTCCGCAATCCCGTAGCCAATGGTGTTCAAGAGGGGATCAGCAATGATGCGCGCTATGCCGTGCTCCTCCGCCATTTTTAGATTTGCAAGCAAGCTCTCGGTACTTTCGTGTGCACCTTCGCTGTCAGGAATTACGACCACGGCTACGTCCCTTTCCACTACTACGTCACCCACTGCAGGGATATTATCTTTATTCAAGCTGAGCACCATGTCCACGCCATTTTCGATGCCCACGCGTATGAGTTCTGCATCCAGCGTATCGATGGAAATAGGCACCTCGGGCGCAAGCGACACTGCTGTTTGCACTGCTTTTTCGACTTCTTCGGGCGTCGCGCCGATATGAACGCCGATATCCAGAATGTCCGCGCCGCTCTTCAGGTAGTGCGCAGCCATTCGTTGTATCTCATCCTCGGTCATCAGTGTTGCGTCCACGAGCTCCGCACAGACCTTCATTCGTGCTCCGCCACCTATTTTCACGCCCTTTATGGAGAACGTCTCATGTACTCTGCGTTCTAACTCGTCCAGTTGCTGTTTCGCATTTGCTCGCCGCTTCTCCGCCAGGAAGACATCAGCCGGCGTATGTGACGAGAACTCCACCTCTTCTACGAACTGTAATGCCTCTACGATGTCGTACGCATGTCGGGGACCCAATCTGATAGGTGTGGCTATCTCCTTCTCCAAATCGCTGAAATCCGCTGTGCAGAAACCCGAAACCAAAATGAGATCCCTGTCTATCTTTTCGGACCCGTCATAGTTCGCAAGTGCCTTCCTCAGCGATTTAGGCGTGGAAAAAGCGGCGATATTCAAGCTCTGCGTAAGCACTTCGCAGGTTATATGGGGCACCTTCATCGTCGCAGCTTTCACCGCATCCTTAACCATCTCTTCCGCTTTCCGTCCGGTGGCTAACACGACCCTCATGTGCGTAAACACGCTAAAAACGCGTCCTCTGGTTTATCCTTTATCGTTTGATTCACTATGAATGTTTCCGTCCGCTCGACGGCGTCAAAAGACTGTAGCGCCCTTAAGAACCGGGTCATTTCTTCCTTATCCTTGAAAAGAAGTTCCATAAAGAAGTCAAACCGGCCGAAGAGGAGATGGATGCTACGCACATGCTCACTATTCCCCAGGAATTCAATGAGTTCTTCTCGCAGTTTCCCCTCGGGCTTCGCGATCATGAGCATGTACGCCTGAAAAGCGAACCCGAGTTTTTCCGCGTCTAAAGAGACCGAAAAGCCCTTTACAACCCCCCTTTCAGATAGCTTCTTCACGCGTTCTAAAGCCACCTGGCGGCTCACTCCGCACCTCCGCCCCAGCTCCGAATACGAATACCTTCCGTTCTCCAGCAGTGCCCGTAGTATGCATTTGTCCTTCTTTTTCAGCTTTATTTCAGCCATTTGTTAAAAATAAGCATCGAAAAGTTTATAAATAGCTATCTTTCTATTCCTTTTGGTTACGCTTACCAGAGCGAGAGAGGAAAGCGAATGGAATGGAGGATAAACGATGGAGGAAGATGAGAAGACCTTGAATATGCTAAAGGGCCGATTAGGGGCTGAAAATTATCAAAAACTTATGAAGATCGCTAACCCCGAACTTCATCATTTTATTGCTACGTACGTCGAGCTGTGCAATCCGGACAGGGTGTTCGTCTGCACGGATTCGCCGGAAGATATCCAGTACGTCAGGCAAGAAGCGATAAGAGCGGGAGAGGAAATGGAGCTTGCGTTGAGCGGGCATACGGTCCATTTCGACGGCTATTACGACCAAGCACGGGATAAGAAGAATACGAAGTTCCTTCTATCGGAAGGCGTTGATTTAGGCTCGAATATAAACGCGATGGATAGAACGGAGGGGCTCAAAGAGATTCGTGAGATACTGAAAGGCATCATGCAGGGGCATCAGTTGTTTGTGCGCTTCTTCTGTTTGGGGCCGCTCAATTCGGAGTTTTCTATTCCCTGCCTTCAGCTCACCGATTCCGGCTATGTGGCGCATTCGGAAGACCTGCTGTATCGGCAGGGTTACGAGGAGTTCGTGCGGTTGGGTAAAGCGGCGCGATTCTTAAAGTTCGTGCATTCTGCCGGCGAACTGGATGAACGGAAGACCTCAAAGAATATTGATAAACGGCGGGTGTATATCGATCTTGAGGAGGAAACGGTGTACACTGCGAATACGCAGTACGGCGGCAATACCTTAGGACTAAAGAAGCTGGCAATGCGCCCTGCAATAAAGAGAGCGTCACAAGAAGGGTGGCTCACCGAGCACATGTTCATAATGGGTGTGCACGGCCCAAGTGACCGGGTAACGTACTTTACCGGCGCCTTCCCTTCGCTCTGTGGCAAGACGTCCACCTCTATGATAAACGGGGAGAGCATCGTTGGTGATGATATCGCGTACTTACGGGAAAAGGAGGGCGTGCTACGTGCAGCCAACCCGGAGAAGGGTATATTTGGCATTATACAGGGCGTAAACTCCAGGGATGATCGTATTATATGGGGTGCACTCCACAGTCCGGGCGCGGTCATTTTTTCTAATGTCTTTGTCACGGAAGAAAAGGGTGTCTATTGGATTGGTAAGGATGAAAAACCGCCTAAGCCTAAAAAGGGGTTCAACCATTCGGGAGCATGGCAGCAGGGGAAGCAGGATGCCGAGGGTGAGGAGATACCGCCGTCACATCCAAACGCACGGTTCACTCTTGACATGAAGCGATTAGAGAATGTGGATCCTGAACTTGATAATCCAGACGGCGTCGTTATCGGCGGGATACTCTACGGTGGACGTGACTCAGACACGAAAGTGCCGGTAGAAGAATCCTTTGACTGGGTGCACGGTGTTATTGCCATGGGCGCTGCGTTGGAGTCAGAAACGACCGCGGCAACGCTGGGGAAAGAAGGCGTGCGAAAAATCAACCCGATGTCAAACCTCGATTTCCTCTCCATTCCCTTGGGGGACTATGTAGCGAATCATCTGAAGTTCGGCACGAAATTGCAAAAACCGCCTCGTATATTCTCCGTGAATTACTTCTTAAGAGACGCAGCAGGCAAATTCGTGAACGATAAAACGGACAAAGCGGTCTGGCTCAAATGGATGGAACTGCGCTCGCATAACGAAATTGAAGCTATAAAAACGCCTACCGGGCTCATACCGGAATACGAAGATCTCGAGGTGCTGTTTAAAGCGGTACTTGATAAGGACTATTCCGAAGAAGATTACGTCAAACAATTTACGGTGCGGATCGTGGAAAACTTGACCAAGATCGAGCGTGTGATGGAGTTCTACAAGACAGAAGTTCATGATACGCCGCAAGAGCTCTTTACGGTCTTGGAAGAGCAAAGGAAAAGGCTCATCGATGCGCAGAAGGACTATGGGGATTACATACCCCCCTTTAAGTTCGCTTAGATCCTAACAAGCAACTAAAAAAGGTTACGACGAGTTTTGTACGCCTCTATTTATTCCATTCGCTCTAATAGCGTAGCAACCTGTGAATCGTAGGCCAGTAGATATTCCAGTGCTTCCTTTGCTAAACTCAGTTTCGTGTCGCGAGCTATCGCCCCCTCGTTCTCGAGTTCTTCTATTATCTCGTCGTACCTCGCAGGATCTACGATAACCGCAACGTGCTCAAAATTTTTTATCCCGTTCCGGAGCATAGCGACACCGCCAATGTCCATCTTATCCAGCGGCGGCTTTTTGGATGCGGATGCAGAGTCCAGAGGTATAAGATTCACAATCACGATTCCTATTTCCCCGGTCGCGATCCCCGCGTGAATGCGAGGATGTAACGTCTTCACCTTCCCGCCGAGCAGCTCCGGTGATCCCGTGAACTCAGAAACTCTGGTTACAGGTATTCCACATTCTGAAATCGCCCGTGCCGTGCCTTCGGTTGCGAGTAGCTCTATTCCATGTTCATGCAGGGCTTTTGCGAGTTCTACCACACCTGCCTTATCGAATACACTTATTACCGCTTTCATCTCTCCTCGTTTTGTTCTTGTTGCTTAATCTCAGCAATCCGTCTCCTCTAAGTGATTGCCATCAAATGAATGCGCTGTAAAGAGCGGAAATGCGTATTCGTTCTGTGGCGTAACTGCTTGAAGAGGCAGTGCATGCAGTAAACTTACGAAATCCCCAGCCCCAAAAGATTACTCCCCTCTCGCGACGCGTGTGGCGAAAGGATATCTATATTCAGCCTGTTCACCAGCTCCTTGTATCTGTCCCGAATGGTTATCTCCGTGGTGCCGGCGACTTTGGCTATCTCCTTCTCCGTTATCTTCTCACCACTTAAAATCGCAGCGATATAAATTGCGGCCGAAGCGGTTCCAATAGGCCCCCAGCCCTTCGCCACGCCGGTGCCCTTATCATCCTTCAGTATTTCTATCGCGCGCTCCCGGATCTCTTCGCTCAACCCGAGTTTAGAGCAGAAGCGCGGGATGTAGAGCGCTGGGTCGGCCGGAGCGAGCTTTATCTCCAATCTCCTTATAAGGAAGATATACGCCCTCCGTATCTTTTTCAGGGGACTCCTTGACACCGCCGCGATTTCCTTGAGCGTTCGCGGGACTTCATACCGCCGGCACGTGATATAAAGCATCGCGGAGACCAGTTCCTCGATACTCCGCCCCTTTATCAGACTCTTCTTCATCGCCTTTCGGTACAATACCGACGTCTCCTCCTTGATGTTGTTTGGCAGCTTCAGTGCACACGCCATCCGGTCGATCTCCACAAGCGCGAGTGCAAGGGTCTTATCACTGGAGTCGATGCTTATGCCTCGTAATCGTTTCGTGCGTGCCGGCAGCCCAGGCATCGGTGTGCCCAGCCCCTTGTCGTGTATTCGATAACTCATAGGTGGGCCGGTACGTATCCTCTTCGCAGCTTGCTCTTCATCGTAAGAGCGCCATTCGGGGCCGAGGTCAACGATATCCTCGACTAATACCACCCCACAGTCAGCACAATAAAGTTCAGCATGCTTAGAATCTACCACAATACTTTTCGATCCACATTCGGGACATTTCCGTATTCTCTCACTCATTTTTTATCTTGTCATCACCTCTGAACTAAAAAGGAATTAAAGCTCTCGCTATCGGTCCCGAAAGTCACGAAACCCAAAGTACAATAACTCTTTTCCTTCCTTCCCTTTTTTTCCATTCTAGGGATATTCATTCTTCCCACGCTGGGTGTTACACTATTACTAAGTCGTCATATTATAAAAGGCTATAGGAAATTGACCTCGGTGCGAGTAAAAGAGCAGAATTGGTTCTAAAGCGAGTAAAAAGGCATAATAATAACGGTGAACAATCCATAAAAAGTATGAATAACGCTGCGCGTTTATAATTAAGTAACAGTCACGCACAGATGATATTATTCCTGTTCCACATCTCACGTCTAATACATTTAGGGCTCGTAAAAGGAAAATATCTCGCTTAAAATAAGTTTACGGCTGTCTCTTCCTATCCCCAACCCTCCGCGTGGATCCAGACTTCTTTCGCCGTAGCACAGCCATCCAACATGTTCTCCATTTGCCTCTTACCTGTTACGATTGCTTTTTCTATCTCCTCTTTCCATTACCACGCAACGCTTCTATCTCCTCTCTTTGCAAGGTCACCATTAAATCGCCGAACAGACCGAATATAAAGAACTGCACGCCGGAAATAATCAGTAGAGCGGTAAGCACGGTAAGAGGCACGTGTGTAATCCCTTCTAACCACTCGATCGTGACGTAGATGCCAGTTAATACGCCAAAAACCAATAATGAGGAGCCAATCAGGCCGAAATAGAAGATGGGGTTATGAGTTCTTGCGAGCACGTAGAGCGTGCAGGCTATTCTTGAACCATCTCGGAGAAAGTTGAGCTTTGATTGCCCTCTTCTCTCTTCATACCTTATTGGGACTTCTTTTATCCTGAGCCCTTTCTTTACCGACTCGATTGCCATCTCCGTTTCCACTTCAAACCCGGACCTCCGGAGATCTAGCTTTTTCATGCTCTCTCTTGTAAGCGCACGATAGCCGGATAATATGTCCTTTAGTTTCACGCCGTAGCCGAAGCCAAAGATCTTGTTCAACACCCAGTTCCCGAGCCTATGGAGTCTTGTAAATGCGCCACCGTAGGCGAATCGGTTGCCAATAACGTGATCGGCCTCGTCATTGACTATCGGGTCAACTAATTTTCGCACTTCGGAAGGTAAATACGTCCCGTCGCCGTCGATCATTACAATGATGTCCGCCTCTATAAGTTCAAAAGCGTGCTTTACCGCGGCGCCTTTCCCCGTCCCACGCTGGATTTCCACTTGCACCCCTTCTCTCTCCGCTATCGCACGCGTGGAGTCCGTGCTGTTGCCATCAATGACAAAGATATTCTCAAAGCCCTCGCTTTTGAACGCTCTTATAATCTCACCTATTGTCTCTTCCTCGTTCAAGGTCGGTATTAAAATACAAACTTCTTTCATTTCGCTCTTCTATCTATCCACGTGCTATTAATAATCTTCGGCATTTACTCTTTAATTTGTGGTGTGTATTTTGAAGCGACTCCCCCATCTTCTCTCCTTTGCTCACTACCCTTACGTTATGCTCTCTCTCTAACGGCTTCCTCCGCTTCTTATCCTCTATTTCTTCACTACATAGACGATTGATTAACTTTGTTGTGTACACCTCGTAAAATCTCGTGGGCTCTACCTAACTACGCAAGTAACTCCACATTTATCGTTTTACCGTCCAGTACTGCTTCTTCGGGCACACTTACTTCCTTCTCCGCAGACCATACTATCGTTTCATTCTCAAAATGTCCTACCTCTATTTTGTACGGTGATGCGGTAACGTCAAAATTTGTGCCACCCGCTATCGGACCTTCCGTTGAGTACGGCACGATAAACTCGTACGAGTCGTTAGCTGCGGCTACAGTTTCTAAAGTATATGAAAATGTCCTTCCATATTTCGTGGTTATATCTGTTGATACTTCGATTAAAGAACCATTAGGGGCTGTTCCTTCTATTCTTGCACCCTCGACGTATTCAAAGATTTTCACGAAACTCACGGGCTGGATGTATTCGGGCGTCCATGCTTTTACATTCGGCTGGCCGGTTCTGACACCGTAAAGGTACACATTCAGCGTTTCTTCCTCCTTGTTAATGATGAACACATTATCATTTATCACATCTCGTATGGTCCATCGCCCCTCGCTCACTTTAGCAACGGCGCTCTGCTCTGAGAGCGGTAACCCAGTGGAATTAAACGCACTCTTAAGCATTTCCGGCACCATTTCGGCATTCAAATCATCTTCAAGCCATGCTCCTGCAGGTACACTGAACAGGTGCCCATGAAGAATCTGTGCCTGGGTGGCGGTCGTATTATAATCCGCGGAAAAACTCCTCCAATACATCGCTCCGGTATTTCCATCCATAATGACCATGGGGAGGACAAACGTAGGCGCTTCGTGCACCAAGCGGTAGTGGGCTAAAGGAGGGATTATCGTGCCATCTACGTTCGCACTGGCACCGTCAAACATATGTAACCGTGCTTCCATCGTTGTATAATAATACGAAAGGCTGCTATATCGTTGCGGGTCACCAGCCCACACGGTCATCGCACCATACTTATTGTACAAGGCGTTCCAGATATCAGCCATCATGAAATCGCTGATCACGTATCGTACGCCGAGCGTATCGGCGACCTCGTTTGCCTCTTCTTCGTCGTTTAATATGAAGAACGTGCTAGCTCCAGGGGCGCCTTCCCCTATTGGCTTACCTATCCCTTGCTGGAACGGATTGGCATTCGGAATGCGATGCGCGATCCAGGTGATCATATGTCCATAGTCCCACCAGCTCATAACGCCATACGCCGACGAGGGATAATTATAATCCTCTCTCTTACCGGTCGTTTCATTTATGGGTGGTTCTGCATAGAGCCCATAATAGTCAACACCGGGCTCCGGCGTGTTGTTCCGCATCCATCTCAATGCTTCATACCAATTCTCTTCCGCACCAATACCCCGCTCTGCTGTATTTATGGCGTACACTGCGCTTAGTGGCAGATTAGAGGCGGAAGGAAATGGGTCTGCAACGGCATTCAAGGGGAACGGATAGAATACGATAACCATAATGAGCAGGATAGCAAGCGTTTTTCTGAGGAGGCTTTCTATATTTGCTCGCTTTGTTTTTGCAGTATGCATCCAGACAAAGAAAATCGCGACGATAACTGCCAGCGGGATAAGGGATTTGATACCCACCTTGATTAGGCCTATGACGAAGATGATCATTATAGCAAGAGCAAAGAGGATGAACTGTAAATCAAAAGTTTGTTCACCCTTTTTCTCTTTCCCGCCCTTCTTACCAGACGACGGATTGCGCATTGTGGATTCTTCTTTGTTCTTGTCTCTATCCCAAATGCCGGTTAAAAACTCGAAAGCAAAGGCAGCAGACACTCCTGTGAGTATTGCAGCGTTTACAGCATAGTAATAAGCGAACCTGTTCTGCCCTATGCCTTCAATTCCGAGAGCTCCTAAACCTCCCACTGCAACAAACATTATTATACTCCAGACCAACAGCAGAAGCTCTTCCGGTGGTCTGTTTCTCATCGCTATATGCATTGCAAGGATTGCCATTGCGAAAAGCGAGATGAAGAAGGGGGTTGTAAACCATATCCACGCCGTTCCGAGGTCCATCGGGTGAACTTCCGCTATCGTCAATGCGGTCCCACCCGGCGTGAATGTACTGAAACTGCCGATTATCGAAGGGAAAAAAACAACAGACAACCCCAAAAACAGGATTGTGGTAAAAAGGGGCAAGAGGAAATCGTATCGAGCGATTCTTTCTGACGGCGAATAACTACGCATAGAAGATTTAATTCCTGATTTCTTTACTGCACTCAGCTCAGGATGTTCAGCAAAAAAATGTTTTATCTTCACGCGGTTGACTTTTGTCTCACTATCACCGCTATGCTTTGTTTTTATATGTTCTACGATGCCAACGCCTTTTGATTTCTTATCGCATATGGGGCAAATATACTCGTTTCCTATCTTCTGTGGTAACGTATGCGCTTCCGCTTTCACGCCCTTTTCACTCACGGCGTCATGCCTGTGCTCGAATTTAGTGATAAGATACCGATAAAGAAGGGGGATGGAAAAAGTAATTATTCCTATACTTAACGAGCCTACATGGTTGATACCATAAGGGAATGGATACCCGAGGAAAGGAAGGAGCATTAACAGCGAAATGAGAAATATCGGAACGAGCGTAATGCAGATATATTCCGTTGGCTCGCCACGCAGTCCGTTTATGGTATAGTGAATCACTCCGTAAGCAAACATGATGAAAATGAAAAACAAACCGGCAAACCATGTGAGTAGATAAAATCCCAGTGCCATACCCGCTAAGCACGCGTAAAAGAGGTAAGAATCTGGTTTTTTCCAGAAGGTAAAGATAAGAGGTGCGAGAAGGAACAGGATAAAAGAGATAAACACCCACCACGCCCATGGCATTACCTGAAAAAGTAACATTATTATACCAACGTAGCAGAGGAAGGGGAAGTTCTTGCTCTTCATCCATTCGCGGGGAGATTGTGCAAGCCGGTCCAGGATGTTACCCTCAGACAACTCCTCTTTCGCGCGCTTCAGCGCCAATATGAGAAACATCACAGCTATGGTGCTCAATAACGCTTCGCCAACGTGATGGTCAGTAAATCCGATTACAGAGCGAGAGAGGAACTGTCCAGGAAGCGTTGCAACCAACACTGCGGCTATCAACCCTGCATATTTATTGTAGAGCTCCCTCCCGATGATATAAACCGGGAAAACGACCAATGCACCGAGAATTGCGGGATAATATGCGCCTACTGCTTCCATTACTGCTCTTGTTGGTGCACCAAGACTGATAATCCAGGTGGCAAAGATAATGATTTGGTCGAATAGTGGTGCGAAATGAAGCGTGGTCCCGTGAGGGAAGTAGGTATAGGCGTCAAAAAAAGGTCGCGAAGGGAAGTGATTCCCGAATAACGCATTCTCAACCAACCGCATATGAAATACCGCGTCATCCGATGCAAATCGCACGGTGTCTTTGAAAACGGTATCGTAAGGCAAAACTGTTCGTATGATAAGGGCGACACCAAAGACAATGAAAAGCGCGTTAAAAATCGGGAGCTTTTCGATGACCGTTTGTAGTTTTGTTCTCGCTTTGAGAATTTCACCATCATAAAAGTTCTCGTTTGATATGAGGATAGGCGCCACGCTCAAGCCTACTATGACAAAAGACACCAACGATATCCAATTGTACTCGATACCGAAGTGGGGGCTAAAAGCGGCGATGAGGGGATAGATAACTATGAGTGGTTCAACCAGAAGTAACGTAGCGTAAAAAGCCCATTTCTTTTCCGTCCATATTCCGTATGCTATGGGGAAAACAGCAAGCGCAACGATGTTTAAAATCCCCTGTGCGTTTAGCCTCTGCGGTGCCTGTAGAAGTGAAATGAGGGAGACGACACCTAAAAAAACGAGCAGTATGGTTATTATTTCTAAGCTTAAGGGTGGTACCCTCATACCCTTCTTGTTATCTTTTCCTGTCCCTTTTGATTCATCCTGCGAGTGCATTCTTTCTATCATTTATATCTCCTTCTACATAAAAAGTGCTCTATTATTTATCGAGCGATTTGTTAAGGGTTAAAAGAAGCCGTCTAACAATTCAAAAACGAAAGAAAAAGGGCACTTCTCCCATTTTAGGATAACCTCCCACAGGCTTGAAGGATCTTCAGCTTGAAACAATCCAAATCGTGGAAGCCGTACGCTCTGCGCTTGATAACTAACGTTTATCTTGGTGTTGAATGCCTCGCTCGCGGCATTGGTCAGCTGATATTTGAAGTAGTTCACGATTCCATAAAGGTACGACTTGATGGTCTTGACGACCGCGTCAAATTGCGATATCCCGGCCTCTTTGACGTTTTCGAACCATTTACCCAGCCGATTCAGCGCAGTCGCTTCATCTCGTTCATCGAAGATGTCCAATGCCTGCTCTTTCAGCAGATACGCCTGATACAGTACAGTCTCTCGTTATCAACCATGAGCGCATTTAACGTCTCACGCTTTTCCTCATTGCATCCAACTTCTTCCCGCGCTTCAGAATCAGAAAACGTATCTTCTTGTACTTCTTGCGCGTTTCCACGTCCGCATTGGCGAACTCTGCCGGCGCACCTTGTCCACAGCACAGCCTCGGTGATCTTCCGCGCAACGTGAAACAAGTCAAAAACGATCACAGCGTTCGTGTTTTCGTGTACCGAAGCGATGTATGGGTCCCACGTGTCCATCACAAAGGCCTGTATCAAAGAACTCTTTGGTGCTCCAAGTTCTGTGAAGAACGCATCGAACGCCTCCTTTCTTCGCGTCTGGCCGACCCAGATAACTTTGCCTAACTCCATCTAGGTCGCGCACCACCGTCAGATAGTTATGTCCTATCCTTTCCGGTACGGGAGGCGATCTCGTCCACACCGAGTTTCGTTGGGTAGACGGTACAGCGTCAAGGCCCGTGACGAGCCGGTTTAAGTAAGTACTTCTTGTCGATGCGCTTTGCGGTCTTCCAATCGATCTCTGCCAGCCACATCAGCAGCATCCGTGACGTGAGATTCATCTTCTGACACAGACAGTGTGCTGACGTACTCCTCGAACCGTATGGTCTGGAGACTGTATTTGTCAACAAAGTCCAGGTTCTCGACACCGCGATAACCGCACCTGCACCGTATCTTCCGCTCAGCTCATCGAAGACGATAAAGCACTTCTTCAATCCCAGATTGAGATCTCTAATCGTGCGAGTGAGTATATATACGTGTCTTCAATGGAGGAGCATCGCTTGCCACAACCAGGACAGTCACCGGTCTTACGCGTACAGTGCAAAAACAGCGTTATTCCACGCGCATCTTCGATCGCATCGCAAAGCTTATAGCCGCGGAAATCAAACAGGTTTCTGAATATAGGAGACAGCTTTAGGCGAGTCATTTTTGCCAAAAGAGATATGTTTCGCCGTAGTTATATCTCCCTCTTCATCCCAAAGTTGGAGAAGAGCCAGAAAAAGAAGTAGGGCTTTAAATCATAAAAGAAGCAAAATTTTTAACGCCAAAACCAATTACAGGATGGTCTAAAAATTAATTTCGCGAGATGACCAACCACATGAGAGAGTAGCTTTTTATTGCGCGCCAAAGTATGATTAAAAAGGATGGAAATGGTAGAGAAAAAGATAAGCATAATAGGTTCTGGCTGGGTAGGCACAGCGATTGGAAAAGGTCTTGCAGGAATGGGCTACGAAGTGATTTTCTATGATATCGTAAGTAAGAATCTACCAAATTTCACAAAAGACATAGATTATGCAATAAAGAACTCCGATGTGTCTTTCATCTGCGTTCCAACGCCAACAGCCTCAGATGGAATTGATCTGAGTTATGTAAAGGCAGCATCGAAAAATATAGGGAAAGCATTGGCAAACAAAAATGGCTACCATCTTGTAGTCGTGAAAAGCACAGTAGTTCCAAGAACAACAGAAGAAGTAGTAATTCCACTATTAGAGGAATATTCAGGGAAGAGCGCGAGAGAAGGTGAAATCGGGGTTTGCACGAATCCTGAGTTTTTAACTGAAATATCAGAAAGTTGGAGCAAAGATAAGGCATACAAGAAGGATTTCTTTACTGAAGATCGAATAGTTCTTGGTGAATATGATAAAAAATCAGGTGATGTTTTTGAAGAAGTTTACAAACCGTTGAACAAACCTATTTTCAGAACAGATTTAAAAACAGCGGAGTTGATAAAATACGCGTCTAACTGCATACTCGCCACAAAAATTTCTTACTGGAACGAGATATTTCTTATTTGTAATGAACTCGGCGTTAATTCTCAAGCCGTTGCGGATGTCGTTGGTCTTGATCCACGCATAGGTAAATATGGAACAGTTCACGGAAAAGCGTTTGGAGGTACATGTCTGCCAAAGGATTTGAAGGCTTTTGTCTCTTTTGCTGAGGGATATTACAACGCAAAATTGCTGAAAGCGGTGGATGATATAAACGAAGAGATGCGCGAGAAATACGGGATAAGGGAATGAACGACGTGGAAAAGTATATATAACGTATAGGAATAAACATTAAACGATGAGCACAAGTATACAAGTGAGGGGGGACGATAAGAAGGAATTTGACAGATTACAATCGGAACTCACTTTGAGGCTTAGAAAGAAGATAACGCAGCAGGAATTGTTCTCAAGAATTATTGAGCTTGTGGGGGAATCGAAAGAAAGTTTGCTCAATGTGTGTATCTTGCCATTGACAGAGGAAGAAATAGAGAGAATTAGAAAGCTACAAACTGATTGGGGCGTTGTAACAAGCGAAGAAGAGATAGATGAAATGCTTTATGGAAAATGAGTGTATTTATTGATACCGGTGTTTTCGTAGGATATGTGAACAAAAAAGATGAAAATTACGGTATTGCAGTAAATTTGTTAGAAAGAATCATGAGGAATAAATATAGGGCAGCCTTTACCTCTGATTATGTCTTTGATGAAGCGGTTACTGTCGCTTTATACCGAACAAAAGATATCAGAAAGGCAATTGATGTCGGGAAATTGATTGTTGGTGACGAAGAGAAGAGGATAACTCGGTTTGTAAATATTTTACCGGTGTCAAAAAGTATCTTTAACGAAGTATGGGGGTTATTTTCAAAATATCCTGAGAAAATGATGAGTTTTACAGATTGCACCTCAATAGCCCTTATCAGGGGAAGGGAAATTGATTATATCGCTAGTTTTGATAGAGATTTTGATGGGATAGTGAATAGAGTAAGAGAATGATAAGGAAAGCGGTGATACCTGCAGCAGGATTGGGGACGAGATTTCTACCTGCTACCAAGTCAATGCCAAAAGAGATGCTTCCTGTTGTTGATAAGCCCGTTATACAATATGTTGTGGAAGAAGCGATAGCATCAGGAATAAAAGATATTCTTATTATAACGGGAAAGGGCAAAAGAGCAATAGAAGATCACTTCGGGAAGAGCGAGCTGGAAAACGAATTTTTAGATGAAATAGACAAACTGATGAGCCACGTGAACCTTCTTTATACTCGCCAGAGAGAGCCAAGAGGGCTGGGGGATGCGGTCTACTACGCAAAAAGTTTTGTTGGTACTGATGCCTTTGCTCTGCTTTTAGGCGATACGATTACAATCCCTGCGTGTACCGCGGAATTGATCAAGAAATACGAGGAATTCAAGACTTCTATTATCGCGGTTGAGAAAGTTCCGGAGGAAAAAATAAGCAGCTATGGGATAATAAAGGGGAAAGAAGTTGAGGGAGATACTTACCTCGTTGAGGATTTAGTTGAGAAGCCCTCGCCGGAGGAAGCACCATCTAATTTAGGGATTTTAGGCAGGTATATTTTGACCCCTGCGATATTTGATGCAATCGAGCGAACGCCACCGGGCAAAGGAAATGAGATTCAACTTACCGATGCGTTACGCCTCGCAAAAGGGAAAATATATGCGCAGGTTTATAAAGGGAGGAGATACGACATAGGGAATAAGCTCGACTGGCTAAAATCGAATATTGAGCTTTCTTTAGCTGATGAAAGGTTTAATAACGCGCTTGAAGAATTTTTAAAATTGGAATTAGGGGGGAAAGCAAAAAATGAGCGGAGATGAGATTGAAACAATCATAATCAATCTTGGAGATTTAAGCAAACTCATCGAAGGTAAAACCGTTTTAGTTACGGGCGGAGCGGGCTTTTTAGGTTCGTGGATTTGTGATGTGCTGGTAGAGCAAGGGGCGAACGTAATTTGTCTGGACAATCTTGTGAGTGGTTTGAAATCTAATATATCCCCCCTGCTAGGCAAGGATAATTTCAGGTTCCTTCAGCACGACATAACGAAGCCAATTTTTTTCGATGAATCGATAGATGTGGTAATGCATTTAGCGAGCAGAGCGTCCCCTTTTGAGTTTGAGAAATATCCCATTCAAATTCTTAAGGCGAACACTTTGGGGATCTGGGTTGCTCTGGGCATAGCGAAAGAGCACGGGGCTCGATTTCTTTATACTTCCACTTCCGAGATCTATGGTGATGCCAAGGAGATCCCGACAACTGAAGAATACAGAGGTAATGTAAACCCGATTGGACCGAGGAGCTGTTACGACGAGGCGAAGCGATGTGGGGAATCGTATGTAACCGCATACAAGATGCAACATGGTTTAGATACAAGAATAGCACGAATTTTTAACACGTATGGACCGAGGATGAGAGCAGAAGGCGTTTACGGTAGGGTTATTCCACGATTCATCGAGCAGGCATTAGGTAATAACCCGATAACGATTTTTGGTGATGGCACACAGACAAGGAGTTTCTGCTATGTCACTGACCAGGTAGAAGGCTTGTTAAAACACACTTTTTCTTTTCACAAAAGAAAACCTGTGCTAAAAGAAAAATCAAAGATAGGTAATAAAGAATCTGATAAAGAGGAAGGTGTTGAAGTTGGAGGCGAAGTGGTAAATATAGGTAGCGATAAGGAGATGACAATTTTAGAACTCGCGAGTCTGATAAAGGAGCTGACAAAATCCGATTCGAAAATCGAATTTCATCCTCTGCCGATGGACGACCCCTTGAGGCGGAAGCCGGATATAAGCAAAGCAAAAAAGCTTTTACAGTGGGCGCCAAAAGTGGAATTAGAGGAAGGGCTGAAGAGGATGATAGAATGGTTTGTGGCGAGAAAATAAAATGATTTTTTTCCGACGAGGTTCTGTTCTTGATCGCGTGGTGAAGAAAAGCAAAACTTGGGAATTGACATTTTTCAGTCTCACCGGTTTCAGGAAGAGATTCAGAAACGGCAAGTGGAAATGGATGAACCCATTAAACGTTATGTTTTTATACAGACAAGACATGAATAACATAAAAGAGGGAACATGACGCGTTGTAACCATGAAGGCTGTGCTGCTGCGGAAAAGGTATGGCTACCATACGAATTTGCGGGACGGAGTAGGGGATTAAAGTCGCATCAATATTGCATTCACTGTGGCGTTGTCAAAAACAGTTCACCTAATAAGGCTAAAGCAATGGGATATTACACGAATGTGCTTGCACGGATGCCAATCACAAAAGTCCAGATGCGGCTCATTATAAAAGAATTAGACAACATGGGCTTTGATGATACCTATTCAATGACAAAGTCAGCGCAGGAGAAAGTATTCGTTAGCGTAGTCCAGAAGTACTGCAAATGCAAAGTAAGCCTAAGAAGAGTATATTCTTCATAATAATGCTAATGCCGAACCTGAATTGATTTACTAAATTTGATTTGATGATAAGAGGGCGGCATGTGTGCATAGCGGAGGCTATGTATGTGATTGTTAGATTAGAGGGGATAGCGTGGGACTTATAGGCATAGGCGGAGGAGAACCTTGCTTTGCTTTGCTTTATTTTCTTGTTGCCGAAGTTGGCAATCTTGAGAATATATAAAATTAGGAAAAAGTGTATCGTTTAAACGTTCTATCTACAAATCAGAATATCATACTATCTATCTATAATCGTCACACAAAAACATGTTTAACCTAAATACTATTCTCTCCCGCATCATGGGCATAGAGCCGGTGCGACGGCAGAGTATAGTATCGTTCATCTCGCAGATTGGAATCACTTTTGTTGGTTTTTTGAGCACGATGTATTTTGCGCATGCGGTGGGTGCAAGTGTTCTGGGTGCCTATTTCTTGTTTATGGCTTATTATGGCATTATTGGCATGGTGACCGATGGAGGTTTTGGTGGAGCTGCGATCAAGCGTATTAGTGAAGGTGAAGAGCAGAATGAATATTTAAGTGCATTCTTTATGGTACGTACTTTGTTTGTCGTTGTGGTTGTAATTGCCCTTATAGCATCTCGAAGCTTTTTTGTTGATCTTGATACTTCTGGAGCATTCATCTGGCTATTAATAGCGTTGATCCTGTCAATTTTTAGTGGGACAGTTTCTTACGGGGTTGCAGGTTGCGGGAAAATGGGAATACGTGGATCATGTAACTTTGTAGGTGAAATTTCACGCATTCTTGTTCAGGTCGTAGCGATCTTTTTGGGCTTTGGTGTTGCAGGTCTGGCTGGCGGTTTAGTTGCCGGGATTATTGTTGCAACCTTAATAGAATGGCGTTTTCTTGACTTGCACTTTGTACGATTTGGCTGGCGGCATATTAAAAGCCTCTCAACGTTTTCCTTCTGGTTATTTTTGACCTCAAGTGGAGCCATGCTCTATTCGTATTCTGACACTGTCATGATTGGTTATTTTTTAGAAAATGCAAGTGTGGGTGTGTATCGGGTAATATTCCAGTTTACTTCTGTGGCAGTACTTATATCAACCGCACTGGTTACAACGTTGTGGCCTCGGGTTAGCAGATGGGGCAAAGTTGGTGAGATTGGATTCGTAGAGGAATCACTCACTCAAGCATTTAGTTATTCACTACTATTTGCGGTGCCCATATTAGTAGGTGGGATTCTATTAGGTGATAGGTTGCTGTATTATTTCTATGGTGCGGAATTTGCTCAGGGGTATCCAGTACTCGTGATACTGTTGTTCGTGCAAATAATAGCCATTTTCCAGCTTTTCTTCTTGTTGTATCTGAGTGCATTAGACCGTCAGAAATCTGCATTTAAAGTAACCGCAGTCTCAGCAACGGCAAATGTCATCCTTAATTTCATATTAATTCCAATAATAGGTATTGTGGGGGCTGCGGTTGCGACTTCAGTGACCCTGATGCTAAATACGGTTTTGGGGCGGCAAGAATTAGCAAAGATAATAACGATACGAGTTGAGCATAATAGTTTATTGAATATTATAAAAGCGTCTTCTGGAATGGCTCTATTTGTAATGGGCTACCGCCTGTTTGTTCCATTGTCCAATGTGTGGTTAACGCTTGTACCTGTTATTTTGGGTGGAGCACTTTATGGGATTTTAATCTTGAAGTTAGATAGTAAAATGTATGATGAGCTAAAAGCACTCCTAACACAAATGAATCTCTCATTACCATATTTGATATGAGTAAAAGAGCAAAAAGTATATTGAAGAAGTAAGAATAGCAAATTAGTAAAAATGAAAGTTGTTATACTATGTGGAGGACGGGGAACACGTTTGCGAGAGGAAACAGAATATCGCCCTAAGCCTATGGTAGAAATCGGTGGCAGACCAATCCTATGGCACATAATGAAGATTTATGCACATCATGGGTTTAAGGATTTTATCATTTGCCTCGGCTATAAAGGAGACATGATAAAAGAATATTTTTTAAATTACGAAGCAATGAATAACGATTTTACCATTCCATTAGGTAATTACAATAATATCCGAATTCACAGCGAGCATCAGGAAAGGGATTGGCTCGTTACACTTGCAGATACCGGTGAAGAAGCGCAGACTGGTGCACGTGTGAAAACAATAGAGAAGTATATTGATGGTGATTTGTTTATGTTAACTTATGGTGATGGGGTAGCCAATATAAATATTAAAGACCTTGTTAAATATCATAAATCGCATGGAAAAATAGGGACAATGACCGGGGTTCATCCTTCTTCCAGGTTTGGGGATTTGGTAATAAATAACAATAAAGTTGTTAAATTTCATGAAAAGCCCCAGGTTAATGAAGGATTAATCAACGGCGGTTTTTTTGTGTTTAACAGGGCTTTTTTTAAATATCTAAAAGAAGACGAAGACTGCTATTTAGAGAAAGAGCCCTTAGAGAATCTGGTAGCAGATGGAGAGTTAATGGTTTATCCTCATGATGGTTTCTGGCAGTGCGTGGACACCTATAGAGAACTGGAATTGTTAAATGATCTATGGAAATCTCGTAATCCACCATGGAGAGTCTGGGAAAAATGAATACCGCGGAGAGCGCTGAGAGCGCTGAGATGATGAAAAAAGAGAGATTCGACAGGATAACCGAAAACATTATTGGCGCTGCTATTGAGGTACATCGCGCCCTTGGTCCTGGCCTTCTGGAATCCGCTTATGAGGCATGCCTGACTTTCGAGCTGGTGCAACGTGGTCTGAAGGTGGAACAGCAGAAGCCCCTGCCCGTGATATATCAGGAGGTAAAGCTGGATTGTGGCTACCGCTTGGATCTTCTCGTCGAAGAATCGGTCATTGTCGAAGTCAAAGCTGTTGATCGCCTGGCACCAATTCATCAGGCTCAGTTGCTCTCCTATCTGAGACTTTCTGGCTGCAAGGTCGGCTTGCTGATGAACTTCAATGTCAAGGTTATGAAGGACGGCATTCGCCGCGTGGTAAACGATTTTCCTGACCCTCTGTGTTCTCTGCGGGCTCAGCGGTAATAAAGAAAAACAGAAGAGATGATGAAAGATAAATTCTGGAAAGACCGGAATGTTTTTGTAACGGGGTGTACAGGTCTGCTTGGCTCCTGGATGACTAAGGCTCTGGTTGAAAGGGGTGCTAATGTTATTGGCGTGATTAGAGATTTGGTGCCCAAATCAAATCTAAATTGGTCAGGGTTTAACGATAAGATCACTATCGTAAGAGGAGAAATAGAGGATTATTTCCTTTTAGAAAGGGCTATAAACGAATATGAAATTGACACGGTTTTTCATTTGGCTGCGCAGACCATCGTTACTATCGCAAATAGAAACCCACTTTCTACTTTTGAAACAAATATTGGGGGGACATGGAATGTTTTAGAGGCTTGTAGGCGAGCACCTTTGGTCAAAAGAATAGTAGTTGCTTCCAGCGATAAGGCTTATGGTGAACAAGAGAAATTACCTTACGATGAGAATACACCGCTGGAGGGAAGGCACCCCTATGACGTTTCTAAAAGTTGCACAGATTTAGTATGCAGAGCCTACTTTGAAACTTATAAACTCCCTGTTTGTGTAACGAGGTGTGGCAATTTTTACGGCGGCGGTGATTTGAATTTTAACAGGATTGTACCTGGGACTATCCGTTCACTATTGAATAATGAGCCCCCTGTCATAAGAAGTGATGGAAAATTTATTAGAGACTACTTTTATATTGAAGATGCAGTAGAAGCGTATTTATTGCTGGCGGAAAAGATGGAAAACATAAAAATTCACGGTGAGGCTTTTAACTTTAGTAATGAACTTCAAATAACAGTTTTAGAAATGGTGGAGAAAATACTGGAAGTTATGGGCAGCAATTTGAAACCTATAATATTAAATGAAGCAACAAATGAAATAAAGCATCAATATTTATCTGCGAAAAAGGCTAAGGGAATGTTGGGTTGGCACTCAATATATGCGTTAGAAGAAGGCTTAAAAAGAACTATCGCGTGGTATAGAGAATTCTTACTGGAAGGGGAATAAACTAATGGTATTTGATTACCGCCAAGATCGCGGAGAGCGCTGAGATGACGAAAAAAGAGAGACTCCACTGGATAACGGAAAGCATTATTTCTGATTGCAATGTCGTGTTACTGATTAACTTCAATCCCCGCGTGGTGAATGATTTTCCCGATTCTCTGTGTCCTCTGCGGACTCAGCGGTAAATAAGTACGAATAATGAAAACAATTTTTCTTGGTACCAATGGCTGGTATGATACAGAAACTGGGAATACCACCTGCATACTTATAGAGGCAGAGGACTACTTCATTATCCTTGACGCTGGTAACGGGTTTTACAAGATAGATCAATATATTGCAAGTACAAACAAAAAGCCGATTTATCTCTTTCTTAGCCATTTCCATCTTGACCATATTGTTGGTCTTCATATTCTAAATAAATTCAACTTCGACCAAGGAATGCGTATTTACGGGCAGGCAGGTACAAAAGATATTTTGGACACAATAATTAACGAGCCTTACACAGTTCCAATTGCCAAATTACCATTTGAAGTGGATGTTTATGAACTTCCAGAAGGGCTGCATAATATTCCTTTTTTAGTGGAATGCAAATTTCTCCTTCATTCTTCAAAGTGCCTGGGGTATCGATTTGAACTTGATGGGAAGATAATCGCTTATATTCCTGATACGGGGATTTGTGAAACTGCAATAGAATTAGCTGAAAATGCTGATTTACTTATCACGGAATGTTCATTTAAGATGGGACAGCGTAATGCAGAATGGCAGCATTTGAATCCCGAAGATGCCGTACAAATTGCTAAGGAAGCGAACGCTAAAAAACTGGCCCTAAATCATTTTGATGCGAATATATACCGTTCTCTTGAGGAAAGGATTGAAGTGCAGGAGAAAATGAAGAAGATATTTAAAAATCTTATAGTTACATTTGATAATATGGAGATGGGGATATAGAAAGGCAAAGCTAATGAAAACATTAAAAGGGAAGAAAGTTTTAATTACAGGTTCCACAGGATTTATCGGTGCCACTCTTGTAAGAAATTTTCTTAAAAATGGTGCAGAGGTTCATATCCTTACACGAGTAACGTCAAATAAATGGAGAATAAATGATCTTTTAAAGGAGGTAAATGAGTATTGTGTTGATTTGTTGGACTATGAAAAATTAGCGTCGATCATTTCTGATATTGCGCCAGAGATAATAATTCATACAGCAATTTATGGCGGTTATCCTTTTCAGAAGGATATTAAAAAGATTATCGAGTCTAATTTTATTGGGACGGTTAATTTAGTAAATGCATGCCAAAAAGTAGATTTTGAACTTTTCGTAAATACAGGTTCTTCTTCCGAATATGGCATAAAGTCCAAGCCAATGACCGAAGAGGATATATTGGAACCAGTAGATGATTATGGTGTATCAAAAGCGGCAGCGACTTTATATTGCCAGGCAGTTGCAAGAAGAGAAAAAATACCTGTAGTTACATTAAGGCTTTTTTCTCCATACGGGTATTATGAAGAACCGACACGGTTAATTCCTTCCGTAGTTATATCGTGTTTGAAAGGGAGAAATCCTGAAGTTTCGTCACCTAATTCTGTAAGAGATTTTATCTTTATTGAAGATGTAATAGATGCTTATATGAAGGTAACTGAAACATCAGATATTGGAGGCAAAATATTTAATATCGGGTATGGCAGGCAACAATCAGTGGGAGAAGTGGTAAATAAGATTGTTGAGCTAACAGGAAACACTGTTCGACCCGAATGGGGGAGTGTTCCAAAACGAGCGAATGAGCCAAATGTTTGGCAAGCGGATATTACAAAAGTAAAGGATATTTTAAAGTGGGTCCCAAAATACAGTTTAGAGAAGGGATTAGCCAAGACTGTAAAATGGTTTATGGAAAATATGGTTCTGTATGACAAACAACAAAAGGAGGTTAAATTATGAAATTATCAGATTATGTTATTGATTTTCTTGTTTCGGAAGGTGTAACTCATATTTTTGAAGTTGCTGGCGGGGCCTTAGCACATTTACTCGATTCCGTGTATGACAGAAAAGATATTTCAACTGTATCTATGCATCATGAAATGGCAGCGGCAATTGCGGCAGAGGGGTACTCCCGAGTTAGTGGAAACATAGGAGTAGCTATGGCAACAAGTGGCCCAGGTGCAACAAATTTGATAACAGGTATGGGAAGTTGTTTTTTTGATTCTATCCCATGTTTATTCATCACGGGACAGGTGAATACTTATGAATTCAAATTTGACAGACCTGTCAGACAGGTGGGTTTTCAAGAGACAGATATTGTTAATATAGTAAAACCTATTGTCAAAGATGCCGTGCTTGTTACAGATCCCGATAAAATAAAATATTATCTTGAAAAGTCTGTGCATATAGCAAAGTCTGAACGTCCTGGCCCGGTATTGCTGGACATTCCTTTGAATATACAGCGGACTGATATCAATCTAGAATCACTTGAATCTTTCTACAAAAGTTCAACCACTGAATCAGTTAATGGATTTGATGATGCAGGGGTTAAGCAGATTGTGCAATTAATAAAGTCTTCTCTACGTCCTGTCGTTTTGGTTGGCGGAGGTGTAAGACTATCAAAAGCGCAGGATGAACTTTTAGAATTTATCCATAAAACAGAGATACCTGTTGTTACTTCTTTGATGGGCGTGGACGTTTTCCCGCATAACGATCAATCATTTGGGGGTATGATAGGAAGTTATGGGAATCGTTATGCTAATTTAACAATTGCAAATTCCGATTTGGTTCTGGCTTTGGGAACAAGATTGGACACAAGACAGACTGGGACAAAACCAGAAACTTTTGCGAGAGTTGCAAATATTATTCATGTAGATATAGATCAATATGAACTAAATAATAAAATCAAAGCAGATTTTCCTATAAATTGTGACGTGAAATTTTTTTTGGCAATCTTGAACAATCATATCGGTGAATACGATAAAGATAAGATACAAACTTGGAAACAGACAATAAAACGTTATAAAGAGCGATACCTATCATATAAAATTCCTGCTAATGATATTATAGACCCCAACTTTTTTATGCACAAACTATCTGAGTTTCTCCCAGAAGATGCTATAATTTGCGTAGATGTTGGTCAGATTCAAATGTGGGCAGCCCAAACTTTGGAAGTTAAGAAATCTCAAAGATATCTCACCCAGGGTGGGATGGGCTCAATGGGTTCAGCGTTGCCAATGGCAATTGGCGCCTCTTTTGCCAGACCTGGTGAGACTATTGTCGTTATAACTGGTGACGGCAGTTTTCAATTGAATATTCAAGAACTTCAAACAGTTTATCATCATAAACTGCCTATCAAGATAATATTGTTAAATAATCATTGTTATGGAATGGTGAGACAATTTCAGGAACAATATTTTAATTGTAGATTTCAATCAACGGTTGTAGGGTATAGCTGTCCGAATTTCCAGGATGTAGTATCCGCTTATAAAATACCGGCAAGAAAAATTACTCGTACCTCAGAAATCGTCAAAGCATTTCAAAAGCTTTTTAGTGACGCACAGCCAATGTTTCTCGAAGCAAGTATAAATCAAAATATTTTGGCTATCCCAAAATTGTCTGTCAACAGACCAATAGAAGATCAGGATCCACTTTTACCCCGGGATGAACTTAAATCAAATATGCTTATAGATATTTTATCTGAGGATGAAAAGGAATGATAACTGAAAAAGAAGTTAGAAAAGAAATATTTGATAAAGTTGTCGAGCTTTATAACCTAAGAAAAGCACCTGGAAAATTCTTTCCTGGCAAAACAAAAATTAACTATGCAGGCAGGGTTTATGATGAGAAGGAAATGATTTCTTTAGTGGATTCTGCTCTCGATTTCTGGCTTACTGCAGGCAGGTATGCGAAACAATTTGAGGAGGAACTTGCGAAATTTTTAGGTGTAAAATATTGTTTATTAACCAATTCAGGCTCTTCAGCGAATCTCTTAGCCATATCTGCTTTAACCTCGCCCAGCCTTGGAGAAAAGCGATTAAAACCAGGTGACGAAGTGATTACTACTGCCTGTGGCTTTCCAACTACGGTAAACCCAATCATCCAAAATAATTTTGTCCCTGTGTTTATTGATGTTGATTTAGGAACTTATAACATCCAGGTAGATAAAATTGAGGAAGCGTTATCCGAAAAAACAAAAGCGATTTTTATTTCTCATACGCTTGGCAATCCTGCCAAGCTTGATGAAATCATGGAAATAGTAAAAAAATATGATTTATGGTTTATTGAAGATAATTGCGATTCTTTGGGCTCTAAATACAATGGCAACTATACCGGAACTTTTGGACATATTTCCACCTGTAGTTTTTATCCTGCACACCATATAACAATGGGAGAAGGGGGTGCTGTTCTTACCAACGACTCTTTGCTAAAGGGAATAATTGCTTCTTTTCGAGATTGGGGACGAGATTGCTGGTGTGAACCTGGATGCGATAATACCTGTGGTAAAAGATTTGGATGGCAGTTGGGCGAGTTGCCTTTCGGTTATGACCACAAATATATTTACTCTCATATTGGCTATAATTTAAAGGTGACCGATATGCAGGCTGCGGTTGGAGTTGAGCAACTGAAGAAACTGCCGGGGTTCATTGAGAAGAGAAAAAAGAATTTTAGAATGCTTTACGATGGATTGAGAAAATATGAAAAATGGTTTGTTTTACCAGAAGCAACAGAGAATTCCGAACCCAGTTGGTTTGGGTTTCCGCTTTTGGTAAGAGAAGACGCACCATTTACACGAGCCGAAATTGTAAATTATTTAGAAGAGAACAAAATTGCTACGAGGATGCTTTTTGGTGGTAACTTAACCAAACAACCCGCCTATGAAAATGTTAGATATAAGGTAATAGGTTCGTTAAAGAATACGGATTTAGTAATGAATAACCTCTTCTGGATTGGCGTATATCTAGGGATAACGGAAGAGAAATTAAATTATATAATCAAGGTAATAAATAGATTTTTTGATAAAATTGGTTAACTGAGGGGTAAGTGATATGCATATAGGCTTTTTTAATTACTACGAGATATATAACAACAATCGAATGTTTAAAGATGTCTCATCACCAATTGGTGATGATTTATCGTACCCTACCGTTTATTTATCTAAATTTGCAAAGACAAAAAATATAAGAGTTTCTACTATTGATACTGAACCGTTGGAAAGTTATGATGCAATATTATTCATGGAATTTCCTACTTTTAAAAATGAGTATTTCAGACAATTAATTAGTAATAAATTTGAAAATGTTTATCTAATAATTTTGGAATCCGAAGTTATAAGACCAGATAATTGGAATACGGAAAATCACAAATATTTTAAGAAGATTTTTACCTGGAATGATGACTTTGTGGATGGCAAGAAATATATTAAGAACTATTGGCCAAATAAGATTCCTGAAAATTTAGACTTTGGTTTAAATAAAAAGACTAAGTTTTGCACTTTGGTAGCAGGGCATAAGTTTAAATCTCACCCACTGGAATTATATACAGAAAGGGTGAAAGCAATCCGTTGGTTCGAGCGGAATCATCCGGAAGATTTCGATTTATATGGCATAGGCTGGGATAAGCATCGATTTAAAGGTGTTTTATCATTGCTAAATAGATTTGAAGTTTTGACAACGCTTTTAAAACCAAAATATCCGTCGTATAGAGGAACGGTCAAATCAAAAAGGGATGTTCTGCAAAAATACAAATTCGCCATTTGTTACGAAAATGCAAGGGATATCTCTGGTTATATTACCGAGAAAATATTTGATTGTTTCTTTGCGGGTTGTGTGCCCGTTTACTGGGGTGCACCGAATGTAACCGACCACATTCCCGAGGATACCTTTATAGATAGAAGAAAATTGAGGAATTACGAGGAGCTTTATGGTTATCTAAAGAATATGCCGGATAAGGAATATATGGGGTATCTGGATGCAATAAAGAATTTTATCAAAAGCGATAAGATCTATCCGTTCAGTGCGGAGTGTTTTGCAGATACTTTAATCAATGAGATTATATCAGGAGATAAAAATGAATAAAATTGATAAGCTGAAAAATTTTATTAAATCCATACCGTTTGTAGGTAAGATTGCTTCTAAAATATACAGCATACTTAACTTTATTAAACCCGGAGGTCAATATTGGGAATATAATTTTAAAGCTAAAAAATTTGATAGATTAATTAGGAATATTGCTTCATTAATTTCTGATAATGGATATAGTCTAACAATAAAAAGTGATAGCCGTATATTCATTACTCTAACAAATACCATTAAATTTTGGTGGACTCCAGGCGATCCATATAGTTTATTGGGTATGCCTTTGCGAGGTGATTTTGAACCTGAATGCACATTCTTGATTAATAAATTAATAAAAAAGGGTAATACCATAGTCGATATAGGTGGTAATTTTGGTTGGTATTCTTGTCATTTCGCGCACTTAGTAGGTGAAACTGGAAAAGTCCATGTATTTGAGCCAACAAACATAATTGACGACTTAAAGAATAATCTGATTTTAAACGAATTTGCAGGCAGATGCGAATTAAATAAAATTGCTTTAGGGAATGAAACGGGATCAGCAACTTTATTCATTCCTAAAAAGCTGGGAACTGCTTTTGCATCTCTTCGGAAGCATAACAATCAAAATAGTGATGATGCGATTAATTTTTCTGTAAATATTGAAAAATTAGATGATTATGTTCTTGCAAACAAAATAGATAAAATAGATTTCATAAAGATAGATATCGAGGGTGCTGAGTACTTAGCTCTAAAAGGGGCTGAGATGATTTTGGAAAAATATAAACCTATGATTTTATTAGAAATACAAGAAGAACACACTAAATATTTTGATCACTCGCCAGATGAATTGATAACTTATCTTACAGAATTGGGGTATAATATATATGATGTTGACCAAAATGAACTTGGAACTCTTAGAAAAATCAAATCATTTGGTGAAGCGAAAAATTATAACTTTTTGGCATTACAAAATGATCATATTTTAAAAGAAAATGGATTATTCCTAAAATATGAAATTAATATAAAAATATTATGAATTAATAAAAAATTGGGTGTGTTAGCTTCTGATTTAATGGGCCAAAAAATGATTAATTCAAATAACAAACAACCATTAGTAAGCATCTGCATCCCCACATACAATGTTGAAAAAACTATAGCTGAGACCTTAACTTCGATAATCAATCAAACATATAAAAATTTGGAGATTATCATCTCTGAGAATGCTTCCACAGATAATACTTTAACCATTTTAAATGAATTTAATGATCCGAGAATAAAGATCCATATAACCAGCAAAACTATACTTGCAGAAAAAAATTTTGGCCGTTGCATTGAATTGGCCAATGGTGATTATATTGCCATATTTCATGCTGATGATCTATATAATCCATATATGGTGGAAAAGCAAGTGCAGGCTTTTCATGATGATCCATCGATTGGTGCTGTCTTTACTATGGCTGATTACATCGATATTCATGGTGAAATAATTGGAGAACATAAATTACCTTTTGAGTTAAAAGGCAACAATGTATATTCCTTTCTAGAGATACTTACTTCAATATTAAGAAACGGTAATTTCTTGATGTGCCCAAGTGCTATGGTCCGGAGTAAGATCTATAAACAATTATCCATATTCGATGTAGAACGGTTTGGAACATCCTCAGATCTGGACATGTGGTTAAGAATCCTAAAAAAGCATCCAATTGCAATTTTAGATGAAAAATTGATGAGGTATCGGATCAGTAATATGCAAGGTGGAGCAATATATAACTATCTGCGCCTCGATGAGGCTGATTTTTTTAAGGTGATTGACTTCCATTTATTAGCTGAAACATGTACTAATTTAAAGACCCTATCCAGCAGCTTGAATACTTATGAATTTCAACGATTTGATGATAATATACAACGTGCAGTGAATTATATATTAAAAGGGCAATCGCAAAATGCGAAAAAGTTGCTGAAAGAATCTTTCTCTACGAACGTATTTTTGGTTGCAATGAGCCACTTTAAAAAGCCTAAATTACTGGCGGTTTTGATTTTTGGTTTGATGCTTTTATCTTCGACCTATTTCGGGTTGGAGTGGTATCTTTCAAAATTTTATCATAAGTACCGATGCAGAAAGTCAGCAAACCATCATAATCCAACAAAAAGAGAATAAAGGACCTTCAGCAGTAAGAAATCAAAGAATTTAAGCACTAAACGGAGAATATATCGCATTTTAGAATTCGGTGATGATGGATGGTTCCCAGAGAAATCGGAAAAACAATACATCGATATATTTACTAAGCTTAATAAAATGGTCAAGTTTTAAAAATGAGGAATATGAAGAAAATATTATTGGTTCCAGAATTTAGCTCATTCGGGGGGACTCGCAGTTATTTTATATATTTATTGGGGTTTTATTCCTCTCAAAATTATGACGTTGCAATTCTTCTATCCCAGAGCCAACTGGATAATAAAATAAAGGCACTTCTAAAACATTATAAATGTCATGTTTATATCATTCGCGAACGAAGGGCAGGCATAACAAGATTTTTAGATTATTTTCCACTCAACATTTTTTTTGACATTTTTACGATATTTCCAATATATTTAAAAGAAAAACCAGATATGATAGTTGTGTCAAACGGTACGCCTGGAACGTTTATAGGACTGATTTTATTTCCTGTAAAGTTTATATATGTGTTTAATACCTATCCGTTAAAGAGTAAAATTATTGGTCTAAGCAGTATGCAAAAGTTGTTTTTAAATTTGTGCCTAAACACTAATAAAATATTGCTCACGGTTTCAGAATATTCAAAAAAACAGCTATTGGCATTTTGGGTACCCAGGAAAAAAAGCAATTATATTCGTGTTATCTACAATTCTGCGAAGAAAACATCATTTGTTGAAGGGATCAATCGCAATAAAAATAAAAATGTTTATCGTGTTCTAACAATAGGACATGTTAATTGGTATAAGAACCCCAAATTATGGATAGAAGTTTCACAAAAAGTCATTATACAAAAACCAAATATGCATCTTGAATTCATCTGGGCTGGTGAGGGCGATCTTCTTGAAGAATGTAAAGATTTGATAAATCAAATGGGATTAGGAGCCATTAAGTTTATTGGATATCACGAAAATGTAGATTCTTTATACAATGAAAGTGCAATATATTTTCAGCCAAGTTTACTCGAAAGTCACGGCATATCAGTTGTAGAGGCAATGGCTCATGGATTGCCTTGCGTAACATCCGATGCTGGTGGCCTGCCTGAATCAGTTGTAAACGGTGAATCTGGTTTTACATGTCCACCAGATGATGTGGAATGTTTTGTTTCACGAATTATTAAATTACTTGATGATGATATACTTAGGGAAAAAATGGGGCAGTGCGGAAAATTGCGGGCAGAAACACTTTTTTCCGAAGAAGTGCAAGAGAAAAAAATGATCAGTTTATATACATCATTATTACAAAAATAGGTTCCGAAATGTCCAATTACCAACTAAAAACCCCAGTTGCATTCATCATATTCAACCGCCCTGACACCACTAAAAGCGTATTTGCAGAAATAGCGAAAGCCAGACCGCCGAAACTTCTGGTTATCGCTGACGGCCCGCGCGCCGATCATCCGGATGATGCAAAGAAATGCGCTGCTGTTCGTGCTATCATAGATGGTGTGGATTGGGACTGTGAGGTGCTGACCAATTACTCGGATGTGAATCTGGGTTGCAAACGCCGTATATCGAGCGGTCTGGATTGGGTGTTCGATACAGTGGAAAAAGCGATTATTTTTGAGGATGACTGCCTGCCGCATCCGACTTTCTTCCGGTTTTGTGAGGAGTTGCTGGAGAAATATAGGGATGATGAGCGGATTGCCATGATCAGCGGGAATAATTTCCAGTTTGGCAGAAAAAGAACAGAATATAGCTATTATTTCTCCCGCTATACGCATATATGGGGCTGGGCATCCTGGCGGCGTGCCTGGGGTAATTATGATGTTGATATGAAAATGTGGCCTGAGATTCGCGATGGTGAGTGGTTGAAGGATTTGTTTGGGGCTAAAAGGAGCGTTTGGTATTGGAAATATATATTTGAAAATGTGTATAAAGGGAAGATAGATACCTGGGATTACCAGTGGACTTTTGCGTGCTGGATACAAAATGCATTGACCGTTCTGCCTAATGTAAACTTGGTTTCAAATATTGGTTTTGGATCTGAAGCGGTGCATACAATAGAGAAAAATAAGTTTTCAAATATGAAAACTGAACCTGTCACATTTCCTATTTCACACCCACCATATATTCTGCGCGACTCGGTGACAGACTATATTACTGAGAAAACAAATTTCTCAGGTCAACTACTGAAAAAAGGAATAATCGAAATTATAAAAATCATCAGAGGATCCCTCAAATGAACCGATGTTGCCCACTTTGTCATTCAGAGAACATCAATGAAATTGAAAATATTCGTGTTGCTGATTTGAAAAAATCTTATAAGAAAATGCTTGGTGATTCGATATCAGATGAATTTATTGGCATACAATCTATATTATTTATGCACTGTGAAAAATGTGATTTGAAATTCTTCAATCCCCCCATTACAGGTTCGGAAACTTTTTATGAGAAACTTCAGAAGATTGACTGGTATTACATGGACGAAAAAGATGAATACGATTATGCAAAAAGGATCATCAATAAAGAAGATTCTGTTCTGGAAATTGGCTCAGGTAAAGGGGCCTTTTCAAAAAAAATAAAATCTGACAAATATACCGGACTTGAATTCAGCAGTAAGGCCATTGATATTGCAGCAAAGGATAATATTTCCATCTTGAATGAACTGATCCAGGAACATGCTGTCAACAATTCTAACAAATATGACGTGGTTTGCGCATTTCAGGTTTTAGAACATGTAGCGGACATAAAATCTTTCATTGAATCTTCAATAAAATGCCTAAAACCGAATGGCATTCTTATATACTCCATTCCGAGTGCAGATTCCTTTGTATCGCTTACTTCAAATAATATTTTGAATATGCCGCCTCATCATATAAGCTGGTGGTCTGATAAAACTCTTTCCAACATAACTCATCTGTTTGGAATACAATTAATTGATATTTATCATGAAGAACTGGCAGATATCCATAAGCAATGGTATGCATCTACTGTAGCAATGCGTGCAATAAATAACTTATTAGGTAGAACACAACCACTTTTAGATCGAAACCTGAAAACGAATTTCTTAATGATACTCGCACATATAGCGGGATTTTTTTATAAGCAAGGGTTTGATGATAAACGAATTTTACCAAAGGGTCATTCTGTTACAGCAGTTTATCGCAAATCTGATTAATTGATGACAAAACATACAACCTATCTAAAATTGAAAATAATTATCACCGGTGAAAGAAAATGATATGGAAAATGATATGGAATATATTAAAATATAAATTTAAATCTCTTTTAAATTCAGCAATAACTAAGCCCAAACAAAAGACGTACGAGATGTGGCTAAATCGTGGCTATCAATCACAGCCAAAAATAACTTTTATAATACAATCTCATAATAAAAGCGACCAAGTTTGCACAATAGTTGAAAAACTCAGGGTGGTAGATGCTTCGGAGGTAATAGTAATAGATGATGGTTCTATTAATAGCCATAGTAATAAACTAGTCGAATTTTTAACTGGTGGCAATGAATTTATAATAAGAGCTAACGACTTGTATGAAGTGATTACTTATGACAGAGCAATCACAATGGCAAGGGGCGAATATATAGTACTACTTCAAGATGACGATGATTTTAATCAAATTGATTGGGTTAAGCAGGGAATAGCTTTATTTGAAAAACATGAAAATTTAGCCATTCTAGGTGGAAGAAATGGCCTCGCACATCTTCCTTTTGACAAAACAGATGATGGAATTTTCGGGCCATACATTTTAAAAGGGAACATTGGCAGTCGAGCAAATCTATTTAAATTTAAAATTGTGGGAAAACCCAGAGGGATGAACGATTTCAAATTTGTTGAAAGTGTGAATCGTGCTCCTATGTGGATTAGACGTGATTATTACTTGAATAAATTGGGTGGTATAGATCAAAGTTTTGCACCTTTCCAAAATGACGACACTGAATTATGTTTGCGTGCATGGACGGTAGGCCTTCAAGTAGGTTGGTACCCGAGCAATTTTATGATAAGTGTACTGGGTAGTGGCGGCATGCGCATTTGGAATTCGAATCTAACCAAAAGGCAAGATGATGTAAATTCAAAAAAGATTTCCGATCGTTATGGGGGTCAGATAGCTTCTGGATTCTTTAGAGATTTAGTTGATAAAGCCAATAGTCAGATTGAAGAATGATAATATAATATAATACACATATTATATTTTACTACCACTATTATTATATTTTGTGATGTGTGCACTAAAAAAGATATCAATTCGAGGTAGATTATGAACATCCTCCCTCCAAATCAACACAGGCAATATCGTCGGGGGAACTGAAACCGTTGCAAGTGACATACAAAAACAGCTGCCTGCATCAGGATATGACAGCCATTTATTGGTAAAAAGAAAATCAAACTTAAAGGAGATTGTTAGATGAAAACTCTACTAATCAACGCATCAGATGGTCGGGGTGGAGCTGCAAGGGCAGCTTATAGATTACACCAAGGGTTGGAGCAAGCCGGAATCAATTCTACAATGCTGGTACAGAATAAACGTAGTACCGATAGTTCTGTGATTGGGCCAAAACTAATAGGGTGGAAAGGAATAGGTGTTAACTATATTTTTAGATATATGTCTGATAAGTTGCCTTTACTGTTATACCCTAAATATCAAAAAACCGTATGGAGTCCTCAGTGGCTTCCAAACAAAATCCATATGAAAATTAATCGATTAAATCCAGACATTGTACATTTTCACTGGATATGCGACGGTTTTGTTCCTATTCAGGAAGTTGCTAAAATAAAGCAGCCTCTTATCTGGACTCTCCATGACATGTGGCCATTTACCGGTGGATGTCATTATAATGGCACATGTGATAGGTACATGTACGAGTGTGGTAAATGTCCACAACTTGGTTCTGATAAAGAAAAAGATTTAAGTCATTGGGTCTGGACTCGAAAAAAGAAATCTTGGGCGGATCTGGATATTACTGTTGTCACACCCAGCCGCTGGCTGGCAAACTGCGCACGTTCAAGTTCTTTGTTTGGAGATAAGAAAATAGAAGTGATTCCAAACGGACTTGATCTTCAAAAGTTCAAACCAATTGATAAATTAAAAGCTAAAGAAGATTTGAATTTGCCAGTTGATAAAAATCTGATTCTATTTGGGGCGATGAAATCTACAAAGGATAAAAGAAAAGGATTCCAATATTTAAAATCTGCAATAAATGTACTTTCTGAAGATTTAGCTTTTGAAGCTATAGTATTTGGAAATTCGGGCAAAGATAGTCAATTGAATATTCCTATCAATTATATGGGGAATGTTCCAGATAATATGTTGACAAAATTATATTCTGCAGCCGATGTCTTTGTAGCACCCTCTGTACAGGATAATTTGTCAAATACTGTCATGGAATCTTTAGCATGTGGCACTCCATGCGTTGCTTTTAATATCGGTGGAATGTCAGATATGATTGTCCATAAAGAGAATGGATATTTAGCCAAACCATTTAATGCAGATGATCTTGCAAGAGGCATTGAATGGATTGTTGAGCAAGATCAGAGGAAGAAATACCTAAGTGAAAATTCGCGAAAATATGTGGAAAAGAATTTTGAACTGAAGTATATTGCTAAAAAGTATACTTATTTATACACCCAAATGTTAATTTGAATTTTAGAGGATATTTTATGAATAGAACTGACAAAATCTACATCGCCGGCCACCGTGGCATGGTAGGCTCAGCCATCAACCGAAACCTCGAAGCCATAGGCTACACCACCAACCTCATAACCCGCACCCACTCCGAGCTCGACCTCACCAACCAGCAGGCTGTCAACAACTTCTTCGAAACAGAAAAACCGGAATACGTCTTCTTAGCCGCAGCAAAGGTGGGCGGCATCATGGCTAATAGCACGTATCCCGCCGAGTTCATCTACGAAAACATCATGATCGAAGCCAATGTCATCCATGCCGCATACACCACTGGCGTGAAAAAACTGCTCTTCCTCGGCTCATCGTGCATCTACCCAAAACTCGCGCCGCAGCCGCTCAAAGAAGAGTATCTGCTGACCGGCGAACTGGAAGTCACCAACGAGGCGTATGCTGTAGCAAAGATCGCAGGGATTCGGCTGTGCAAGCATTATAACGAGCAGTACGGGACGAACTTCATTTCTGTTATGCCGACCAACCTGTACGGTCCGAATGACAACTATGACCCTGAGACATCGCATGTGATGGCTGCGCTCATCCGCAAGTTCCACGAGGCAAAGATTAACAATGCGTCACAGGTCGTTGTGTGGGGTACAGGAACGCCGAGGCGTGAGTTTTTGCATGTCGATGATATGGCTGATGCATGTGTGTATCTGATGGAGAACTATGATGTGTCCGATATTGGCGAATTTGTCAATATCGGGGTTGGTGAGGATCTTACGATACGGGATCTGGCTGAGTTGATAAAGGACATTGTTGGATACGAAGGAGATATCGTTTACGATACTTCAAAGCCAGATGGAACGCCCCGGAAGCTTTTGGATGTTACAAAGCTGCATAAACTCGGTTGGCAGGCTAAGATATCGCTCAGAGATGGAATTGAGCAGGCATATAACTGGTATGTGGCTCATATGTAGTAAATTAGAAAAATGAGGTGTTAATAAAGGAGTTATCATGGGGATACTCTGGTTCTTTGCATTACTTTTCCTCATACCGACACTCGAATGATTGTATACAGAAGAGATTGCAAACATTAGTGCAATTTTTATCATAGCATCATTCGTTATAGGTTTCTATAATGCTATGCTTACCCTCTCACAATGTGGATAGATCGCGGAATCCCAAACACAGATTTTGGCATCTGGATGCGAAGAATTGTCGCAGGGATTATGGCTGCTTTTGGTTTTGGGTTTGCATTTTTTATATTTATTTCATCTATGATATCCACCACCGCAGAACTATACGTAGAAGCCGCCGTGATTGCGACAAGGTATTCGCGGAAGAAAAAGCACGATAGATTTGAAAGCCCTTTTTATTTCTAAATTTTATTTCTAATTCTAAATTTGATTTTAGTTTTAGTCTACGTATCTCAACATCCCATCCCACGAGCCTTAATATAAAAAAGAGCTAGTGAACCATGTATGTCTCAACCTACTCTTCTCTTCACTCACCAGTCTAGTCGAGGTCCCAGGTTGTATGTCCATCTGTCTCGAAGAATCGTCAGAATGAATGATGGTACCTGTTACTGAACGTTTCTAGATGGTAGTTAGAGCCGGCATATACTGGTTTTGGGCGAAAACCTTATAATGCAGTACTGCATTTAGATGCATTATAGTATATTCGATACTGCATTATACTGCAGTACTATAAGAAAATGCGGAGCACGGAGAGCGAGTGGATCGGCAAAAGCATATAGTACTGCATTAGTAGTGCATCACTAATGCATTATGATAGTGCATTATGAATGCAGTAGAATATATGTGTACTGCATATCGGCGGAGAGGGCTTGGAATGATCGAGTGTGCACTAAAAAGTGGTGGTGAAATATAGTATATGGCGAAGAAAAAAGAAGACACTGAGAAGATATTTAATTTCTACCTCAACCAAGACGACAAGAAGAACGTGAGAGCCGTAATGAAGACGTTAAAGGCTGCGGGCAAGCTAGATAAGACGTTTTCAATCGGGTTGTTTGCGAAGGCGTTACTATTAGCCACGGTAAACCGCATTTTAGAGCGGGAAGGCTGAGGGGTAATTGATATTGATATTGATGACGTCAAAGAGGCGGTTTTGTAATGGCACAGAAAACAGCAGTAAGGGCAAGGCTAAGGATAAAGTGGATCCGGACGTTCTCCCAAAGGATATCATAGATATGGCGGGGGAACGTACGAGGGGTAAGGGTCCGATAGGAAAGGATGCGTTCCTCATGGATGAGACGAAGCCGCAGATAAGTGAGGTGGAAGGTGGAGAAAAGGTGGACTATGACCTAAAAACTGTGCCGATTTTAGCTAGGTATCTCAACATCCCATCCCACGAGCCTTTTTTAAAAAAAAGAGCTGGTGAACCATGTCATGTATGTCTCAACCTACTCATCTCATCTCTGCACGCACCAGTCTAGCTAGGTCCCAGGTTGTATGTCGATCTGTCCCGAAGAATCGTCAGAATGAATGATGGTGAATGATTATGTGGGTTTTTGTTAGAGCAGGCATATACTAGTTTTGGGCGAAAATCATATAGTACATTAATGTATTTACATCTACTATCGGATATACTATAGTGTATTACCATCTATTACTATCAAAAAAAACGGAGCACGGAGAGAGCGTGGATAGAAAAAACCATCTACTACTAGATTAGTAGTAGATTATAGTATACTATAGTAGTAGATGACTAGTAGATTAGTAGTATACTAGTAGTATATTCCCGCTGAGAGGGCGTGAAATAAGGCGTGATGAAGTTGTCCCATCATAATTTTTGCAATAAGAGGGCTGGGGCAGATGTTGATCTGCGGATAAACAAGGATTTCGTTACTTTTCAACCTTAATAGCAGTTGCTATTTACTGCTTGCTTGCCTTCCAGAGTGATTTTAATCGTGTAAGATGCCATACCTGACGCGCTCACGCTCTTCTTTTCTAGAAGATACGATACGATACGATAGAAGCCGCAGTGATTGCGACAAGGTATTCGCGGAAGAAAAAGCACGATAGATTTGAAAGCCATTTATTTCCCTTTTTATTTCTAAACCCTAACTCTTCCGATTTTAGGGAATAACTACACGAAACGCTAAGTTTCCCACGTGGTATTTACCAATCGCAAGCTTATAAGATGGTATAGCAAGTTTTATATACTTGTACCCTAATAGGGTATAACGTGGAAGAATGGGTAAGCGCGTGGGTAAGGGCACAGAGAAGCGAAGGCGAACGAGGGATAGAGATAAAGCATTTCGGGAGTTCGTACTACGTTTACCGATCCACCACCTTCTGGGATAGAGAATCGAAGAAGCGGCGGAAGAGATCTACCTATCTTGGGAAACTCGATAAAGAGCGCGGTTTTATCAGCAGTAAGAAGGGAATTCCACGTTTTCGACCCAAAAGCATACGACAGTACGGCAATGCCATGCTGCTCCAC
>Ga0307380_10000457_pt1 | contig 64411 bp, 90 predicted proteins | sample UN3MG_FD_202239 | JGI IMG/M metagenome (GOLD analysis project Ga0307380, IMG submission 202239) | Soil microbial communities from Risofladan, Vaasa, Finland - UN-3 | ecosystem: Environmental > Terrestrial > Soil > Coastal area > Acid sulfate soil | place: Finland: Risofladan, Vaasa | collected... | reverse complement strand
AACGTGCCGGCCTCGGCGTCGCCCAATGCCGTGAGCATTGCAGATTTGGCATCCTCAAGAATCGCCTCGGCCCACTTAACCTTGTCTTTGCCGTCCAGATAATCCTTGACCAGTTTAGCGTCAAGATCGACTATCTTTTCCGGAACGCGCTTGATTCTTTTTATAAACTCAAGACTCGGCGTTATGTTTTCGGGCGGAGTATCATTTTCGACGCAATCCCAAAAATCCAGAGCCGCTTCCAGGATCGTATCAACGATAACCTTGTCTCTTTTGACCTCGTACATAATAAAGCCGCGTCTCCCTATGAAGGCAGGAACGTGGCAGATATCGCGCTCGGCGCATATCATGTGATGATGGTCCTGTATCAATACCCTGTCGGGTAAATGATCCGAGCCGGCCTCCCCCCATTCCTCAACAAGCGGCCCGAACAGACCCGCCGTTTTAGCCTCTACCGGATTTCCGGAGCTTCTGACCTGGGCGTCAAGATGATCTATCAAATGAAACTCTTTGAGAAACAGTTCAACGTTTCTTCGCAAAGGGCCGAGCTGCACTTCTGCCCAATTCACTACTCCAACCTCAAAATAAGTCCCCGCTTCCATTGCCTCATTGGGCTTGAAATCTTCCACCCTGTTTTTCTTGTCCAGAAAAACATCGCAAGCATTGCGGTACTTGTCAAATCCGAGAATCGCAGCCATGTCGGAAGAACCGATATAGCCCTTACGCCTCAATCGTTCTGCTTCGTTTATTGGTGACATTGTTTAATATCCCAAATTTACATAGCAGCAATCACCAAATAGTTCTTTCGCTTTCTTGTCGTAGGCTCTCGCTGCTTCTATTTCTTTTTTAAAAAAACCTAGATGTATTCTTTTATTGTTGTGCCCGATCCTCGAATGCCACTTCTTTATGTTCTTATTCCAATAAACACCCTTGAATTTCGAGTTGCCAATATAAGATGGAGCATTTATAAAATTCTGATGTATTTTGCATATACGCAAATTAGATTTTCTGTTATCCAATGAATTTCTATTAACATGGTCTCTTACATACCCCTCACCTTTGTTTTTGATTAAAATTCTGTGCATAAATATTAACTTAGTATTTTTGCCACACCAGACGCCTCTGGCTGCGTAATAATGAGGCGAGTTTTTGTCTTTGTAAGAAAACCACTTCCATTGATTAAGCCACCCGTAATCTTCATCATCGACAATCGCAAATTTACCCTGCGTTAATGGGATTAGTTTTGGCATGATCTTTTTCCTCACAAAACGCAAGCACAAGCCTGCATTGTTCAATATCGAAACAGCCGATATGAGTTTTTCTTTGCGGCAATCCCATATACTCACTCAAATCCCTGTAAGCATGGCCTTTCGACATACCGCCGCCTTGCCATAACGGATCAAAAGCCGCATGAGCATCTATCCTGGCCTGCCTGGTCTCATCGTCCGCAGGATTTCCATTGCCCCAACAGGCTATCGTGCAACCAGGAACCGGGCAGGAAAAACGGGGGCCGAATCGCGTCTTTTTGCGTTCCAGTTTTACCCGGTGCTTCGGGCATTGTCGTTTGGGATTCTTCTTACTCATGACAGTTTCTCAGTCGCCGCCCTAACAACATCAACTAACGTCGCCGGACGGTCATTCTCCGGCCCGGGCCTGCAAGCTTCGCAAAGAAGCAGCCCATCCTCCGGATCTTCCTTTACACAGCCCTTGCAGCCTGTGGATCCGCAGACGTCACAAACTTCAGCGCAGCCATGATGAATCCGCGCATCGCAGGAATCGCATTTATCAAGCTCGTAATCGTAAACAACCCCGCCGCAAGCTTCGCAGCTTCCGACTTCGACGGGGATTTTTGGCGTGTAGCCGCAACTGAACCTATCCAGATTTGCACTCATGATTTTCTCCGTTTCGTTCGATTTCTCTCAAGCCTTTGCGTGGCATAAAGTAAGCAATTATCATCCAAACCACCGCAACGATTATTCGTTTCATGGCTTAATCCCTGACTTTACAACAACATTTCGAACGCCCCATTCCAGGGCAGCTTTATGAGTATGAAAGAAAACGTCAAGACGGCCGGCAGTAATCGCCCCGCCCCTATCCAGAACCTTGACCGGCTTTCCGTTGTTGTAACCCGGAACAATCAGCAAAGTGCCGAAGGGAATATTTTTAGGAGCCGCTACGAAAGTATCGCCCGGCCCGATTTTGTGTCCGCTTGCCGTGACGCCATCGGCATATTTCCCGCAGCAGCACTTGCCCTGACAGTAAGCAGTCACTCGCATTGTTTTTGCAATAAAAGATTCCGGCGAATTGACCACGCTGGCCAACGGAATTGTCTCGCCGGAATCCTTGGCATGAACGTTCTCAAGATACCAGACGTGAGACGCGAAACCGATTACAGTCCCACAGATTACCGTCAAGATGAATTCAATTGTGTCTTTCATCTTTTATCTCCTAAGAAATTCCCAGTCCCCGCCCTTCTTATGGGCTAAGGGACTGAGATAAAAGATTCACAAGAAAATGGTGCCGGGGCCGTCCTTTGGCCCTTCCTTACGCTGCCTCCAACAGATTGCTGATCGGCACCTAAGCTATGCAGTTCGTATTTGCGCATTTGCCCACCCGACAAATTTTTTCGCAGGAAGCAAAACTCTCCTGCCGACTTTGCGAACCGGCATTCCCTTGCCCGGATGCCTCCGCCACTCATAAAGCATCCTTATCGGAAAACCGCTGATCTCCGATGCCAACTGGAAAGTAAGCATACGGTTTGGGTTCATGCCTTCCGGCAGTTTGATAAGAATTTCTTTTCTCATTTTATTCTTGACTTTCTACCGTCTGAGGTAGTACCCTATCCAGGATGGCACGGAGGGCCGCACTGATATTTCTATGGAGTTGATACTCTGGGCTTGCGTAAAATCGCTGCTCCAGGTCTGACTGTACGTTTGTTTGGAGTAGGGCTGTTTTGGGTTTACTTGGCTTTTGCTTTTTCTTTGCCATGATACACCTATAAAAGAATCATAAGATTTTATGAGTAAATCATAACATATATCGGCATTGTGTCAAGGTTTATTTATGAAATATTTATATTATTTTCTGAAAATATCATAATTGTTTATTGGATATGAGGTTATAGAATGAATATTATGAAAGAAAAATCAAAAAAAATGATCGCAAAAAAGAATGAGTATTGTTTTCAAGGACACGTTCCGAGAGATGTGCAGGAAGGGTTGGAGGCCTGCCGTGACCGCGGCATGGCGGTCGGCACAATAGCGAGAAAGCTCGCTTATTTATGGCTTAAACTGCCCCCCGAAAAGCAGGGTCAGCTTTATCTTAGCTTGATCGACGCGGATTTCGACCCCAAGGACAAGGGGATTGCTGATCTCCTGGCGGCTGTTGACGAGGTTCTTGCGAGGAACATTCTGGCTCTTTTGCCTCGAAGCGCTTTGGTTGCAGAGGCTTTAGCCGCTGCTCAACTGCCCACGCAAGCTCAACAGCATAAGCAGTCTCGCCGGCAGACAAAAGGGAAATCAGGGACTGGATAGCATTGTTTTTTTCTTTAGATAAGTGGATCCCGTTGCTTTTCATCGGCCTTTCCAAATATAAGGCCCGCCAAGGCAGCAAGCAAGCTGTACGGCGGCCGAAACCGCCGCGCCTCGACGGGCGTTAATCGCAATATATGCCTGCTTGCTATTAGGCCAAGCGATTGCCAAACGAAAATGTTACCTATAAAAATAAAAATACGTATTTACCGAAGTTTCCTTGAAATGACGCTTTGGGCCGTGACATTCGGGTCGCGTCCGGGTCTCGTTTGTATCCAGAGCGATGGATTTAATGAACAACGTAAACGTGAATTCTCAGTCAATATGCCGTTTTTAAGCATGCGCTCGTAGCTCAGTAGGATAGAGCGTCGGTTTCCTAAACCGAGTTATTTGCTTTTAACTACAGGCCACAAAGAGACTTGCTGAAACTGGGGTGCCGTTTGGGTCACTTTTTTTTTATGAAGGGGCTAAAATGAAGAAAGTCAGAACCTTTCAACGCCCGGACCGTCCAGGCTGGCACGTTTCCTGGCGTGAAAACGGCAAGATCAAGAAACGCAGCTTTCCCAACAAGAAGCTTGCCGAGCATTACGCGCAATTCAAATACACCGAACTGAACACCGGAGTTTTTCATTCAATCGCCGATCTGCCCTGGCAGGATCTTGAAACCGAATATCTTCGAACATACGATGTGCGCCGGCTTACGCCGGCAGCAAAGTACGAAGCGGCCCTGACGCTGGGTCATTTCAAGAACCTGGTCGGTCCTGTAAGCTCACTAAACATCAGTCAGGGTGTAATTGATAGCTTCATTCTCGCTCGTGCGCAAGCCGTGACCGACTGGAGTTTAAATAAAGATATCAGCAACCTTCGTGCCTTCCTGCGATGGGGCAAGAAACATCGCTACATGGACGCCGAGCTTGAGGCAAACAAGGTCAAGGTCACGGACCGGCAGGTGATATCACTCACAGACAAACAGATCCGCAACCTGCTTATCTCCGCCAGGCAGAAAAGCGAATGCTGGTATATCCGGATCCTGCTGGCCATATCGACCGGACTGAGAAGCGGCGATATCGAGAGCCTGACGGTAAGCGACCTCGACTTCGAAAACAATTCCGTACATACTCACAGCAAGAAAACTCGCAAGTCAATGGCGGCAAGGCCGCTGCACAGCGGGATCGTTCCGGAACTTACGAAGTATGTTGGCGAGCTGCCGGCCGGCCAGGTTAAGCTTATGGCCGAAACGAACACATTTAAGAAGTGGAAGAAAATCAGGCAGCGAGCCGGATTGCCCGATTTGAGGTTTCACGATCTGCGGTCGGTGTTTTCGAGCGTCTTGCAGTCGCGGGGCGTTTCGCTTAGTGCCGTCCAGACATTGCTTGAGCATAGCTCGCCAGAGATAACAGCTAAGCATTATACAAACGTCGGCTCAATGCTTGCTCCGGCCGTGGAACGTTTGCCGGTTAAGGAATGGCTGGACTGATTAAGAATTTATTGATCGTATCACTTATTACCCCGCCATTTTTAATATCGGAGACAACCACACCCACGATCTTGTTTTCGTATTCCGAGTTCGATCCATGCGTTACCATCGTTACATCACCGTGTATAGTCACGCCGGAGACCGTGATTTCAATTGCGGATATCTCGATCTGTTGTGTTTCGTTCGCTTCATACAACTTGACATCAATCGGCGAATCGGGGTTGGCATTTTCGAGTTTGGCCATCAATTCTTTTACGGTCACTTTTTCCATGTTATCCTTCTTTCTGCCTCTGACGGCGGGTTAAACCAATTCTGCTTTCAAAATATCTATCAGTACGTTTTCAGCTTTTGCATAGTCCGGCTTATTCGGTAATTTGCTCCGCACAAAAGCCTCATCAAGCAATACCTGCAACCTGCCGGCTTCCGTCCCTACCTGCGTCAGCGTCCACTGGCCTGATTTGATTTCTTTCAATTGTTTGGCATCGTGCCTCGACACGTTTATTTCGCCTGTCGTCAATGCCTCTATGCCCATTCTTAACAGCCTGATTAAGTGAGCCGCATTTTTGCAATCGTAACCAAACTTCTCAAATCGCTCCCGACGTCTCGCTCCCTGATATGCCTGATCCGTGCAACTGTGAGTCATTCGCTGCAACTGCCCGTAAGCATAGCCGCCAAAGCTTTTATACAGGGCTTTGCTCATAAATATCTGCCTGTTTTCTATAAGCCAGTGGCCCCAATCGGCCTGGACAATATAGAGATTTTGAGGCAACCACAAAAGCGATAGCACATTAGGATTTGATTTCAGGAGGAGCTTGAAATATTTGCGTATCTCAAACAACGCAAAGTCATATTTGTCGGCAACCCCAATCCGTTCTACATGCTCGAATTGATGAAGGCCGAAGTAATGATTAGGTGGAGCAATGAAAACGCCCACAATATCTACGTCGTCAATTATATCGCCGGCCGTCCCATGCGCTACGCTGCCACGATAACCAGCCAATTTTATTCTCGGCCAAGTCTCGTTAATCATTGCGTCGGATTCTATCGCCGCTCTTAATTCGCCTGTCATTTTCAAGCCCCTTTCAACGCGTTATGATTATATCCTTCACCTTAACTCTTGTCAAGCCCCAACAGCTTGACCGCGGCGTCAATCAATTCCTCATAAACCTGCGTCAGGCTGATACGCTCTTTTCGCTTGCCGATCAAATGTGCCTGGGCAAGCAGGGCCTTCTCATGCGTAGAGCTACGCACTTTGATCGTCACTGTCTTTTTGTTCTTTTCCATCATTTTCGCCTTTCTGGTACGTTGCTATTCTTGTCAGGTTTTCAAGTACCTGCCTGCCGGCGCTTCTCGACATAGCCTTGAGCCGCCTTGAGAATTTTGCCAGCTCATCGGTTGACACGCTAAGCAACTCGATAAGCATCTCAATCGTTTTGTCCTTGTTCGACTCGACCGAAAACCATGCCGCATTGTCGCGTACCTTGTCACGGTAGCTTACGGCTTCGGCCTCAGTATCAAATTCCGCAAGCCAATCCGGCTCGCAAACATCTCCGTAATGGTCTGTTTCCTCGTCGATTTCCTCAACGCTTATCCAAACTTTGTATTTCATAACATTTCTCCCGCTTCAATCTTCATTAACATTTATTTTGTATGATGCAATTTCGCATGTTCGCCCTGCGTCATAACCTTCAAATTGCTTACATCGTTGTTATGATTGTCACCGTCGATATGATGGACAATCTCACCTGGCCGCAATTTTCGTTTTAAATGTCTCTCCATAACCAAGCGGTGCTGATGCTGTCCGTTTTCTTTAATGTAACCGTTGCCTTTCCCCCGCGGAATACCTCGCAAACGTTTGCCTCTCAGCTTCGCAGAGGCTCTTGACTTGAATGTGTTGGCACATTTTATTCCACAGAATCTCAGCTTTATACTTGGACAGTGTTCATAGATTTTGCCGCAAAATTCGCATTTTGAATGTTTTCGACGCGACGCATACAGTAATTGATTTGCTCGGTAGAAACAACTGAGTGAACAGTATTTACGTTTACGACTAACTCTTTCGGTAAATCTTGTTCTGCAAATCAGGCAAAACTTCGTTTCGCGTGGGGCTGTTTTTTTTCTATCCATAATTAGAGTTCCTCCTTACCAGGCCCGGCCGCCCCAACCGCGCTCGAGCACCTGCCGGATCTGCCTGACCGCCAAATCCTGGCCCTTAACATCTTCAAGAGTTTCGGGCCTGTATTTTTCAAAGAGCTTCATTGAGATATTTCTCCTTTATCCAAGCGCGTGCTCCGGCAGATTAGCCTCGACCTGCTGCCCGCATTCGCCGCAAAAGTATTTATCTTTGTACTCGATTTCCAGGTTAAGGGTTTCGCAATAAGGACAAACCCACTCGTAGCCGCTTGAAATTACATCTACTTTTTCCATGATTCTACCTCACATTACCTGCGTGAACGTTTTGCCCTTACTCGGATGCTTGCGAAGAGCGCCGTCTATGCAATGACGAACTCTCTCGTTAAGATCATCGTAAACCTGTGCCGCCACATAATCGAAACTCTACCCAGGGCGGATCTCCGCCTGCCTTCGCATTATGTATTGCCGCACGTGTGCCTTGTTCAATAACATATTTCCGTTTGCCATTCTGCTACCCCTTTCAATTAGTTAAATTGAATATTGATATAATTGCGCTCGTAGGAAGCTTTTTAAGACTTCAAAATTATGACGGGTATAGGATAGTAGCTTCACGTTTGGCATTTTACGGCTTGAATAAAAGAGCGGGGCTTTATTGCCCCGCCCTCACAACATTATACGCCCACGATTATTTTGCCGTAAACTTTGCCGTTGTCGTTAGTAATTCCAACGCCTGTTTTTTGACCTGAGCCCCGCCGCCCCAGACCACGCTATTCATTCTGTTATCCTCGGGGCCGCCGTACTTGCCTTTTCCATAATTCCGGTGATGGTCGATATACTCAGTGACGCTGTTAAGGGCAGCCCACCTTGTACCCCTGACACCCTTGACGTCGTTTCCGACTCCATGGCCAAACAGCACAGCTATTTCATCCCTGACCTTGCTGCGGTCGATAAGCGTGCCATCGTCCTTTTTTTCGTCGGGCCACATCTGCCTTGAAAAATACTTGAACTCTTTCGTAATCATCGGTTTTTTCAGCAGTGCGTTGAACGTATCGCTTGCCTGTTTATGATAAGCATCGGAAAGCTCAAGCACTTTTTTTGCTTCCTGCAGCTTGTTCTTCCAGCCGCCCCGATGCAGTATGCTCATAGTGTCGGTTGCCCTGACGCGACCGCCGTAAATCTGGAACGCGGCCGAAACCGTATTCCAGCAGACCACCCTGATCGGCGTCCACTTTATATGAAACTGCATACTGCTGTCATGCGAAGAACAGCCGACAAGATACATATCCACCTTGTCCGGGCCTACATCGATACCCTTTGGCATTTTGCAAGTTATGAAAACTCGCTTGCCGCCGAACAGACTGCCGGCGCAATGAAACATCGTAACATTGTCACCGACCAGCGCTTCCATAAACTGAAACATATCCTCATTTTGTATAGGCTCATACGCATCTGTTACGACCCCGAGCACCTTATTATCCTCTGCTCTTACGACCGCCTTGTGCGTGTCGATCTCGCTGTATCCGATAGCATCCTTCTCGATTGTCTGGGCGAACAGCGGTCTTTTCTCGACAATCCAATCAAGGCCCGCCAGCTTGATAGCGGCAGCCGCCGTCACTTCCTTATCGACCATGATGCCGAGCTTATGCCACGGCGCTTTGCCAGCATAGAACATGCGGGCCTCGCCGTTTTCTTTGATTTCTAATTCGTGTGCCATTTGACTTGCTCCTTTCTGAGCTATAATTTTACGATTGCCCCCGATTCCTCAAGCTTTTACGCCTTGACGCCCTTTACCTCGACCTCGATTTCCTTCGGACTGCCCAGGGCCTCATAAGCCGGCCTGAGCAAATAAATCGAACTGACCACCTTCGGCTCTTTTGACGGATCGTCATAGCGAACCGAATGCTTGCACTGCTTTACTTCTTTGAGCTTTGCTTTTTGTTCTGACATGATATTCTCCTTTTTACAGGCGTTCTCTTTGGCCTCACCTGCGGAGGCTAAGGCGGTGGGCGGGATTTGCGCCCGCCCTTTCAAGCCGGACAATCAGCCGGCCTGACTCACACCGCCGCAATTGGCGCAATGCACATGGTGCTTGTGGATGCCACAGTGACATGCGCCGTCCTCAGGGTAGCAGAGGAATTTGCTTTTTTCACAATCACACCAGCCCGGCACAAGGAACGAACCGTACTTGGCAGTATCTTTTGTCGTCTCGCCGATCCTCAGCATGACCTTCTCGCCGTTCTCGGCAATAACTTCGGCTTCCCGGCCATTGAGCGTCCGAACCAAATCCCTGACAGCCTCAATCGTCTCGGCTTCCGAAGGTTCGGCCGGCTCGTACTCCAGAGGATACCCAGGATCAAGACTGTCCGGTTCGGGCGGCAAGCCTTCGATTGACCTTTTGATTTCCCGGACCGTCAAAGGCTTCCACCACATATCCCGTTCGATATGCAGCCCCATCGGTCCCGTTGCACTCTCAAGCTCGGACAAGACAAAGTAGCCGAGCTCCTGACAGTGACCATCGACCAGACCGAAGAATTCAAAGTCGATTTCCTTGCCATCTTCGTCGATACATGGCTGGCCTTCCGTGACGTACCATGTCCAGCTCGAATCCGGCGTGAAGAACTTGACGTAAATTACAGCATCCTCGCCAAGATGCTCCTGACCGCGTATGGGCGGCAACGTCTTTTTGATTTCCTGCGTTAAGAGTTTCATAGTTTTCTCCTTATTGGGTAAAACCCTTTGCATGATTCGGCTATACCATCGAAACGCCGATCTCTGTAATAATCAGTTAACCACGCAATAACCACACTGCCTTGTTTTTGGGCGTGACATATTTGAGAAACGCCGGACGGATGAACCTCGTAGTTTTCGCAGTTATCGCACAATATTTTATCATCTTTCATGGCCTTGCTCCTTCCAAAGCCTTCTCTCTTGCTTCTTCCTGCTCAACCCACCATTCTTCGATAACCTGATCGGATATGCTGATATGCTTGCTCTCCACTACAATGAACGTTGACATGAAACGCCTGTAATGCTTTTCTGCCTCGGCCCTGGCCTCTTCGTGCGAATACTTATAGCTCATAAACCAGTGAACGAGAATTGAGAAAGCCAGATCTCCGGAACCGGCACAGCCGCGACCAAAACTAAAGCCGCTAACCGAGTGCTTTGCGATATGAGGCAGAGGGTGTCTATTCGTGACATCACTGCCGTTCTGCACGACCACAAAAGCCTTTACGCCTTCTTTTGTTCTGATTGCTTCGTAACTCCACTTTGCCATTATGCTACCCCTTTCTTGATTTGAGATTCTGGATTGTTTGCCTTTCGGTTAAAAGCCGTTGTCCCTGATGGATAAACGAACCTGCCTGTATATCCGCCGTAGTACCCGCGAACAACAATCGTCCTTACCGGATTGCCTTCCGAATCGTAGAAGTGACCCCGCTGCGAAAGGCCATAAACGTTTTGACCCTTACCATTCTCGCCAAGAAGTTTGGCCTTGATAAGTTTTCGCAGAACGGCGAGACTGTCTTTTCGATGATCCTCATAATCGGTAGCGCCCCAAGTTTGAATCGGGCTATAACAGCTTTCAACAAAAACGCCTTGTCCGTCATCATCAAGATCGTCTTTTTTTTGCTTATCCTGTTTTGTCCACGTCATCTGCGAGACAATTTTCCGCACTTCCTCTTTGCTCGGCCAATCATACATATCTAACATCTTGCTACCCTTTCAATGAGCACAATTGCTCAATGCCCCGAACGGGAGTCGAACCCGCCATCCTCTCTGCTTCTAAACAGAGCGCTCTATCCGTTAAGCTATCAGGGAAATGCTCCGGCAGGGAATCGAACCCCGCGTGACACCCAAATTCAACAGAGCAGCCAGTCTTATTGGGAAAGACGGATAATTTGAGAACGGATTTTGTTGGCCTGTTGCACCAAATCATAGGTGTCAACCTTGAGGTCACTTTGTGTGCGGGTCATATAACGCCGCAATCTCCACAATTTAATTTTGAGAATGAGTTTTTTCATTTCAATTCTCCTTTCAAAATTAGGTTTTATTTACTTGCCACTATAAAGCTCCGTACCGGACTCGAACCGGCCTTCACAAACAACGTGACGTCCAAATCACCAGAGCAAAACGTCTATTCGATTACCGCTTGACCGTCACTGACCGACCCTCTATCGTCCACAGGCTCAAGCGTGGCCTGCCCGCATCGAGAGTCCCTAATTCGTATCAACCAGATTTCGTGGCTGTGATTTTTTTAAGAATCACTTCGGCTGAGCGGCTACCCCGCTCCCGGCGACTGCTGACCGCCGACCTCAAACTCTCAGGACATTGCCAACTTTGCTGCCCTGCATATTATGAACTTGTCAAAGGTAAAACTTTTAATTGAGAATCAGCCGGCCTTCGGCTGTTATTGGTTTTTTCAGCCATTCGATTTGACGATTGGTCTTTGGCTTGCGTGTGTAAATCGCTAACACATAGACGCTTACCAAAGTTACGAAGATTAAAGTTTCCATTTTAGCTACCCTGAAAAAATGATTAACTTTTATTATTATATTATACGCATGAGATTATGATATGTCAATAAAATAATATGAATTATTCATAAATATTTATCTCTACGCCCTAAGACTTTTGATTATAGATAGTTATGAACGAAAAAATATTGACCTGAAACAAAGAATTATCTGCGTTTCCAAGCTCCCAGGGCCGATTTGTGATTTTTTGGACGGATTTCCATTGACATTTAATGACGGCTTTTGTTCCATGAATAGATAATTTCAACCTGCGTGTAATGTTGAGCCTTGTTAGGCTGACAGTTAATATCTTCGGAGGATTTAAAAATGCGATGGATACTGTTTCTCTTGGCAGCCCTGGCTTTTCTTGGAGGCGCCGCCACTTATTTGATTTCAGGACCGAACGGCTTTGTTATATTTGCGATACTTTTCTCGGGCGCCGCGATCGTGGATGCAATAGTGAGCTTACAAAAAGAGATTCGCAAGATAACCGGCCCCGCCGAAGAGCTTGAAAAGTTAAAGGATAAAATCAGAACGGGTCAAACCCAATAATCAAAGGAGGTTAGAATGAAAGTGAGAGCCCTGAATTTACTATTGTGCTTTACAATTCTCTTTGCAGGCTGTGCCGGCAGAGAGCCGAATCCGATATCTACCTACATGCCGGGCGATGAAAACAGGAATTGCCAGGCCCTCATGGCCGAAATTGCCAACTGCGAAAAAGAGATGGCGGCGCTCAAGCCCCAGACCAACAAGTTCGGCACCAACACATTGTGGGCAATCGGCGGGGTCTTGGTGCTATTCCCATTTTTCTTTATGGACTTCAAGGATGCCGAGAAGATCGAATACGATGCTTACCAGCGCCGGCTTGATCGCCTCAAAGTGCTTGCTGCCGAGCGCAACTGCTATGCTTTGGATCCATCCGAGCGGGGAAAGAAAATCGTCGGGTACCGCGTGGACACGAGCCGCAGGGACGCAGCAGGCAACTTCGTTCGCATACCTATAATCGAAGGTGAACAAAAGTAGCTGAACCACGCGCCAGAATCAAATCCTAAGCACGCAGCAGCCTCCTGGCTGGGCGATCTCGGCCGAAGGTAGGTGTGGAGGGCGGACAGCGCCTCAAACTGCCCGCCCCCACCGGATAGAAAGGAATTTTAAGGTTTGAGAAGCCAGGATTGCCTGCTGAAAATTATGGTTCAACAGCCTGCAGCTCGCAATCTTCAAGGGTAATCGAATGGGTATCAGTACACGATCTGTCCGTTACAAGATCCCACACGGCTATTACCTGCCGGTTCGCAATCGTTCCGTTGTCATCGGTCAATATTGCGTACCTCGCTCCATCGCCGGAATCCGGTATCGGCCCACCCGATGCCGTCCAGGCAAGGTCTTTTAGCTGGCACAAAGCCTTATCGCCGGTATCATCCTCAGTCATTGTGTCGAAGTCGGTATCATTCGGCGTTAATTGGTATCCGCCCGTTGTGTATCCGTTGCCGACGGCGATTTCCGTAAGCTCGCCTAGTGTATTTGTTTTAACCGTTGGAGCAACCGCGGCAGTTACCAAAGCCACATAAAGATTAGTAGGCATTGCAACTCTGGGAAACGCCCAAGCCAGCAGCAAAAACTTACCTCTGTTTGTCCAAATCATAATAAACCTCCCTGTCAAGTTATAACCACTGTCGGATCGACCCCGCTCAAAGCCACCTTCGCAACAAGATACTCATCGTCATATTCGGGATCGTCCACCGTATCGTCCCACCCTGTCGCCGGCGGCACACCGTACAGAGAATCCTTCATGCCGAATATGTCTTCTGCGCAGTCGAACGAAACCTCACCGTCAGCCAGGGTACCGTAATGAGGCGCGATCACGCGAACAACCACCGAGACTATGCCCAGCGGCGGCCATGCCAGCTTGAACACATCGCCCTTCATCAGGTGCGACATTGTCCGCTTGCCCTTGATTTTCATAGTCGCAGGGAAGGCCGATATCTGGTGCTGGTCCCGGGCCGCTAATTGCCCGGCCAGATCATCGTTGACGACGCCCGTGTAGCTGACGTTGTTCGGAATCAGCATTTCGTTCTGCGCACTGACCAGGGCCGTGTCATGGCTCGGTATCGAAACCGGCAAATTGTCGATCATGTTCCAGAATTTCGCATAAGTTACATCGGGAACTTTGTGGATCGTGCCTCGCGAAAAATCCTCGACGGTGTTAATGTCCGTTTTGTCGAATATTTCAAGGTCATCTATAACGAAATCGTCCCGAATAAGCTTTATTTCGAGCTGACCGGTCGAATGGTCCTCGCGAATCACGGCGTTGATATACCGCAGGATATCCTTGACGTGGTCCTCAAGCGACTGATCGCCTTCCCATTTCGTACACAGCCCGAATCCTTCATCGTAAAGCGCGTCGGCAGCCGCCTTGAGCGTATCATCGTCGAAAACGTTCGTTGAATATCCAAGCCCCCACTCGGTATCGGTATAACACTCTCTGAGCCAGTGGATGGGATTTATCTCGTAACTGCGAATAGTCGCCTTCGCCGGGTACCACTGCTCCTCGCCGCTCGTCAGGTGCGCCGTCCTCTTGACAAGGTACTTCCACTGCTTGGGCTGTGTCGACATGCCTACATATACCCGCCTCAATATCGCCGCGGTCAGGCCGCGATTGTATGACACATTCGCACCCTGCATGGTTTCGAGATAACTATTGAGCGTCTGGGCCGGCAGGCCGTACTGAAAATCGACCGTCCCCGTAATCCCGCCCTGGCCGATGATCATCGCATTGTGCTCTTTTATGCCGCCGTACAATTCCGGCAAGTCGATCGGGGCAGAGGTCGCGGCGTCGGCGTTAAGAACCGTCTTGTCCGTACTGTCCGGCCAGACCACCAGATCGCCGACCTTGATCTGCACGACACCGTCACAGAAACCCTGTGCCAAAATATGATGGGCGCCGTAATAATACCTGTTTATATAAACATATTGACCGTCCGTATCGGAAAGCCGGATTCCAATTGATTTGTTATGTATATCGCCGGACCAGGCGACAACCGGCGCCTCCTGCCAGCATGTGCCGGCTATAATAGGGAACTTAACACCTTCTTTTATTTCCGGAAAATCAAAAGTGTCCGGGTCGTACCTTATGTCTTTGGGGTCTTTTTTGGTGAGCTGGGCGATGCCGTATGATGCGCCCACCAATATTGCTACTTTAACAAAATACCAAAAAATTGCTATAAACATAAAATTCTCAGTAAATCAGATTGCCGGCGTAAAGATTCTTCGCCGGCAGAAATTCCTGGCCGCCGTAATTTGGTTTGTTTGAATAAGCTTCACAAGCTGTCGGCGTATGCTCGCAGCCGGGGTACGCCGAAAACTCATCGCCCGCCGCAACGGCCGAGCCGAACGGCCGGTTAATCGTTATGGTAACCCCCGTATGCGAAATGATTGTCCGCCTGGCCGAGCCGACCACGATTTCGCCGCCGTGACCGAAATCATACGCGCTTGCCCCGAACTCCGTCGCCGTAATAGTAATCCCATCTATCGTATCGATCGTATCGATGATCTTGTACGCTTCTTTGTTGAGTCCGCAGCGATAGCCGAACAGCTTATGACCGCAGAGCCTCATGCACCGCCTGCGGCCGCCGACGAAAGGCAGGTCCGAACTTCTCGGCTCGAAATAACACGTGGGCACGGCGTTGCCGTCGAATTTCACGTTAGTCAAAAACCCCCTGAAACAAGTTGTAAAAAATGTGCTGTGTCCCCTGTAGCTTGTCAGTGTAACTTCCTCTTCCGGAACGCCGGCGACGCATATAGCCCCGAGCGCGTGACCTTTCGGCAATTTTAACTCGACGCCGTCCTTCGGTATTTCGCCCGTCTGCTCTATTTCGCTTTGCTTGCATGTCACAAATTCGTAGGTATGGCCGAGAAATTCTTTGTCCTCGGGACCGCTGGTGATTCGCCAATGCGTAAGCCCCATAGCGATATCGAACAGCTCTACCGGCCTGCCTTCCGCTGCGGATTGTTCGTAATCTTCGTATGTCATGCCTTCACCGCATGTAGCTGCGTATCGCAGACAAGCTCATGAGCCCCATTCCAAACAAACTCTACCTCATCGCCCGCCCGCCTCAGCTTGTCCAGCCAGGATATCACGCAATCGCCCGGCTCCACCGCCATATCCAGATCGCTGTCGATTGATATGATCTCCACGGCCCCCGATTTGACTATCCCCGTGACCTCCCTGTAAAGCTGCGTGCCGTCCGGAAATATGAAGGCGATATCGGTCCGCAAATCATTGACGCCCATATTGTCGGCAAGCCCGATGTTCTCGATGTTAAAGCTCGTATCGGCCGCCCCGAACCCTTCCGCAAGGACCATATCTTCCTTGTGTGTCGCCACGTAAAACGTTCCCTGCTGCCCGAGCAGCGAATGAATGAATTTCCGGAAATCCCAGCAAGCGGCCTTCGTGTCCTTGTGAAACAAATGGGACTGAATGTAGATATTGAAATCGCTGTCCGAAAAGAAGTCGAAATCGCCCGCCTTATAGTCCTGCAGATAAGCATCGGCATCGGATGATTTGCTTTGAGTCGGATCGACGGCCGTTGCCTCGGTAAGAACCGGCAGGCCCTTGTAGGTAGTCGCCGGCGTGAAGCCCGTCAGCAGAATATTGTCCTTGACCGCAAACGAAAAATCAGAGACGGCCAGCCCCGTCGAATGTCCCTTGCGTTTGCTCGAAGCGTCCATCTGTGCGGTCCGTACAGGCATTATGAGCTTAGTGCCTGTAAACGTATTCTGTACCGGGTTCGACAGCGTAAGGCTTCCCTCGGCAACCGTATCGACCTGGACCACTTCGCAACTATCCTCGGACTGCCAGATGGCGGCCAGGCTGTCGTCTCTGAAGTCGGCATTTGTCGTATCGACCGTGATAGCCATATCGGTAGCATTGATCGCCCCGGTATGCACAACCAGCTCAGGCCACACCGGAAGCCCGAAAGAACGTTTCTGCCACGAGAACAGCATGGCATCGAGTCTTGCCTGCTGCTTTTCGCTCTCCATCATAACGGAAAATCGGAAGCCCTGCCGCGGTATCGGCCGTATAGACATGCGCTGCTCCGAGCCGTCCCTGCCGACAAGCACGTCGGTCAGGAAAGCCAGGGTTTCTTTTAACGGCCGCTGAGGACGCCACGGAAACAATATCACCCTGGTCCCGGACAGCAAAACAATACAATCGTTCGCATCCGTAAACTCGAACGTGATCGAGCCTTCGAACGTAGGGCTGCCCCCCTCGAACGGAACCTCTATTGTGAACGTAGTGTATTCGAGCGCATCAAGATTGAAAGGCGTCGCCAGTCCCGTCAAGTCCCATTCATCGCCGTTTACCTCAACGATATCCGAGCACGTTTTTTGAACGAAGTAAGCGTTCCAAACAATAATCTCATCGGTTATCAGGGTGACTATTGCTCCGAAATGCAGCGTAGCCGGCATGACATGGATTCGGTAATAGTAATCGTCAAGGAAGGAATCGACCTTCGTGCCCGTCCGGGCCCGCTCGATCTGCTCGACGGGCAGGTAGTTATGCCACGAAACTGATCCAAGTGGAATGACCGACTCCAGCATACACACATCCACAGGGCTGACTACGGTATTGTCGATAATGGTTGCCGAGCAGCGCAAAGTGTCCTCGACAAAAATGGGCGGTGTCAATATTCCTGTCCATGTGGCCATTATTCATCTTTCAAAAACGCAAAACCAGAACCCACATTTACAGGGTCCGCTTCCAAGCTATCATCATGGAATGCGACCCACGTTTCGGCTCCGTACGTTATTTCCTCGCCAGAGTCATAGATAGTGACATTCAAATATCGCACACCTTCCGGCCAGCCTAACAGTGAGTAATTGTCGTCACTTCTTCTGAGAAGCGTATAAAGAGGACACATTGCAGACATCGCGTTATAAGCATCCGGGGAAAGCGAATAAAAGAATGAAGCTAATCCTCCTCTATGCTTTGTTGGTGAATAATCACCAGCGCTTGGACATGGAAATATTATTTGATCATTCGCAGGAGCTACTCCGCCACGGCCCGATATTCTCCAACTTGCCACGCTATCAACGTTTACATATACCGCTCCATTAAGTTCTCCTGTCTGTGAAGGCACGCTAACAAAGTACCTTGAATCATCGTAATTAAAAGTGCCCTGATAATCATACCAAGGTCTTCTGCTGCCCATCGAAGCCGTGAAGTATTGACCGCCGGTATAAGCTCCCTGTTTAACAAGCAAACCAAAACTCATAAACTGGAATTTTCCCGCTGTTATCTCGACCACGATATGGACCGACTCGCCGTTGAAAAAGAAATAATAAGCCGGAATCGCCGTTGTTGACATTGGCGACATTACATTGCCAAAAGATTTATCACTTAAATCTGCATTTTCAGGATATCCCGGTTGAACATGCCAAAGTTCACCACCATCATACCCGGTCGATCCATTGACAATAAGACCTGTTACCGTACCATCCGCTCCTGAGTAATTATCTTCTGTGATTAAAGTCACTCCGGTTTCGGCAATGGCCGAACGAAAGTTGAAATACATAACAGTTGCGTCACCCGCTGTCTTATGAACATGCAATCTATACCCGGCACCAACCGCTGAATGATCATCAACTGTCCAGCCCTCGGCCAGCAATGCAACCCGCAATTTATCCAACAGGTCATTCGGGCCCGTCGATGTTCCTGCGTAATATCCCATATTTTATTACTCCAGTAATAATGCCCAGAAATCGCTTCTGTCGGCGTTTGGCACTATAGGAAACGCCACATAGGTGTCACCGTCGATTATAAATGTATCCTCGGCCGCAATCCCGCCAAAGGCCGGTACTGCAAACACGCCTTGAAGTGGACCGAAAATATGTTTACTCGGATTGCCTATCATCGGTACCGCATTAAACACTGGATAACTTCCGTCGATGTTTTCTCGTAATTTAGTGCTGAATACATCCTGATAATATGATTCAAATTGATCTGAACAATTGTAAGGCCATACAATATTTGTATTCTGTAATGTGGAACCTGTTTTACCAAATATTTTTATCCAGCTTGTCCCCTGTAAAACCTTCAGTGTTGCGTAATCCTGAGTCGTATCAAATATTGACGCCGTACATACAGTCGCTGCGTTAGCGTAAGGATTAGCAAATCCGCGATGACTGGCATGAACTGAACTATAACGATTATAAGCAACCGTTGCATCCGGACACGCCGCACCGCCAACAACCATCGGGTACGGAAACTGAGTCGGCAGGCCGTAAGGCAAAGCGAAGCCGAGATAACCGGCAGGATAAACCGTCGAGACTTTCGGCACAACAACGAATCGCCTGCCGTTGGCGACGAGCCAGTATTGAATCTTGCCCTGCCACAAAAGCAATCGGGCCATCCTGCCCTGAGTCAGTCCCGGCATGTACTGTAATTCAACATCCGAATAGCTCGTCATTCCGGCTATCCGCCAGTTGTAATAATCGTCACCAGCCGATTCGACCGTCTGAATGGCCGAGTAAATCTCATCGGTCCCCGCCGTGCCCGGGCCCATCAGGATCAATTCGTAGCCGCCGGCGCCATCGTAATCGGTATCGTACCGCATGGCCGTATATAACTCGGTCGCACCCAAACCATCGGCAACGTCGAACGTGAACGAATCGGTAGCGACAAACGCCGTATCGCCCGCGATTATTGTAAACGCAACTATCCCGTTATCGTAAGGCGTCCCGACCGTAGCCGCCGCCTGGGCCCCCGAAACAGATCCGGTGACAGTAAAGTTAGTAGCCGATGTCGCCGTAAGCGTCCAGGTCTCATCCACAGGGCTCGTACTGGCCCGCTCTGCCGAGACGTAGCCATCACCCGTATTGGCACCCGCTGCGATATCATAGGCCATCTTGGCGTCGCACAGGAAGCCCTTGACCGCTATCAGTAAATTCTTATGACCGTCTGCATATCCGATTTTGAAAGCCATATCAATTTCACCTTAACAAATTCCGGTTACGGATTGCGTGTTGGATGAAAACTTTCTCGCCCTCTTTGCTTTTCATTTCCTCAATTATTGCTTGCCGTCGGTCATCCACGATAATACTTCTGACGTGAACCTCAATCGGCCGATCTGTTTTTTGTGTGCCCCCGGCCCCTTTCGGAATCACCCTTTCTCCTCTCTGCAGGATCGCCGGCACTTCATCGGACCCTAAATGAAATCTCGGCGCGTTCGCGAACGTCCCGAACGGAACCGGCTTTCTGACACCGTCAATACCGGCTATACCGCCGCCGTGCAGAAAATACGGATTGCCTCCGCCCGCCGCCGATCCGCCTGCGGTTATCATACTACCGCCGCCAGGACCATAAAAGCCAAGCCCACTCAGAGTACCATACATTATTGACTCAGCAAGCATCTGTGACGCCATCCTCGAAAAAGCTCTGCCAATATCCTGAGCAAAGCCTGTCATCGCATCCTTGAAGCTTGCACCTTCGGAAATCATTGAATCAAAAGAGTTGGCCATAGAATATTCAATGGACGCCGCCGCATCCGCCCACTTTTTCGGCATGTCACCCACTCTTTTTTCAAGATCGTCAAAATAGTCATCCAATGAATTTTTTTCATTCTGGTAAGAGTCTTCACTCAATTTTTCAAGCTGATCGTAGTACCAACTATTAAGCAGGGCTTTGTCGTCTATGAATTTAGAATATTCGTCATATTGCAGATCGATAAGTGCCTTCTGCGCATTGTAATAATCATCCCCAAACTCTCCCATGTCACGGTACATATCCGCCGTTATTCGTGTCCGTTGATATGCCAGATCGTTTGCGGCTTTTGTGGCCTCGTCATTTATCTGTATATCTTCTTTTGTAATATTACCAACTGCTTTTAAGGCTTCGCTATATCGTAAAGTTTCTCTCGTAATCCCCGGAAGCTTTTCGAGCCAATTGTCGGCATCCATCGCAAATTGCTGAAAAGGCGAAAGGTTTGTATAGTCCCTTGATCCGGACTCCTGAAATATGCGGTCAATTTCATCTTTCGTCTGTTGCGTAATTTGCTTGAGCCTCGAAGTATCAGGCTTGTATTCTATAAGCGGATAAGCCTCTTCCAAAACAGGCTGAAAGTACCCGGTAGATAATTTTTCGGAAGCCTTCTGGGATGCTCTTTGACGTATAGCCGCCTCAGCTTCTTTGGTTATGCCTCCTGAATATTCCATCTGTGCGAGAAATTCATTTATGAGGCGTCTATGCTCTAAGCCCTGTGCTATTCCTCGCTTTACCCATATACTGATATTGCTGCCCAGAGGCAAAAAGATATCTTCTAACACAACCATCAATGACTTGCCAAAGCCCCTGAACAATTCAAGCGACACATCGAGGCCAAGCTTTATTCCAGCCTTCCAGTCATTCCGCATAAATTCAATGAATCCGCTCAGCTTATCCGCCGCCTTCTCAGCATATTCAATAATTTTTTCTTTATGCTTAAGAATGAGTTCGGTCAATTCAGTCATTTGACCGGCGAATTCCTCGCCAACCTCAACTGATACAATCTTTACGAGTTGCCAGAGACGTCGAAATCTTTGTGCGAGAATGTTCGTATTTTTTCCAAACGCCTCCTGCGTCATACCTGCGGATCTCATAGCTTGCTCATAATCATCGAGATATCCTTTCTGGTCTTGAATAAGTTTACTTATTGATGTTCTCGCTTCAACCTCAGTAAACATATCATTTATAGTCGATACGGAAAGTACGCTGAGCTCTTTCAGTACGCCAGAAAGGCCCTTGGCCGCCAGGGCTTCTGTTGATAATACAATGCCGTGTTTAGCTGCTAATTCAACAGCTTGCTCCTGTTTTCCCTGTAGCGCAATAATGCCCTGCCTTAATCCCGTTATGGCTTCATCTGTGCTTATGCCGCCGCGTGTTATTGTGGCTAAGGCGGCAGATACTTCCTCAAGAGCCACACCCGCACCTGATGATATTGCAGTCACCCGGCCTATAGCTGGAGCCAATTGAGCAAAAGTTGTTTGTCCTTTGTAAACAGTGCTGAACAAAATATCAGAAACACGACTTGCCTTGTCGGCAGCAAGACCATAAGCATTTAAGATTCCGGTTATTGCATAGGTCGCTGTCCCCGTATCTGTTATGCCGGCCTTCGCTGAACGGACTGCTACATCGAGAACCTCGATAGCCTTATCTGCTGAAATTGAGGCCGAAAGAATGTTATACAGACCTTCGGATAGGGTTTTTGTCCCTTCTCCGAATTCTATAGCCATGCCCTTTATCGCCTTCGAATAAGCCGGCATGTATCTCATGGTCTGTTCGTTTAGCATGGTACTGACTTGTGCCATTTGCTCTTCGAAGCTGGAAAATGCCTTAATCGAAAGGCCCATATAAGCCGTTATGGCAAGCATGGCTCGCTTGGCGCTTCGCGATACTTTAGACATTGCCCTATCAAAATCCATAACGCCGGCATGAGCGCCGCTTGAATCAACCTTCAATCGTAATGATGCTACATCTGCCAAATCATTATCCCTTCTCGTTTTGCTCGCTTGCCCAATTCAACCATACCTTATCCATACTCTTTATCAGCTTGAGGTATTCAAGGCGGTCCGCAACAGCGATACCATAAAGCCCTGATATTTTGATAATCTCTCCGGCCAAAAGTGGACATGGGCCGAAACCGTATTGCCTGCATTCATTGATTTGCCAAAACGATTCCCACACATACTCAAGGTCCTCGTAAAGCTCCGGCATATTGTCGAGGGCCGGGGTCGATTTGCCCGCCTCGCTTCGAGCTTTCAGGAATTCAATATCATTGCCCCAGGCTAACTGCCACCTGAGACAATCGCAGAGTTTTTTCCCGACGCCTTCTGAAACTCCTTGCGGAACCATTCTTTTTCATCTGCACTGCCCAAAACGAAAATAGGCATATCCGGAAGAAGTTCGAATATCCTTAAAGCTTCTTTGGGGCTGAAACTTAGCTGCTTACCGTTCTCTGTCAAGTTCTTCCACCCCTTAAGCAAATGCTTTGCTATGGCAGGCTTGATGATTTCGACACGCTCTGTAAACTCTATCCCTTTCGTCCTAATTTTCTGGCGATAGGGCTCTAATAAATCGGAACATGCCTTGCGAAATTCCTGAGAATTTGTATTGCCTATTAAGAGTTCGGTATCGAGATCATATTTAACCCATACGCCCTTATCCTGCTTATCGGGATCGAGCATTAGTTGCTGAATATCAGCCATACAAAAATCCTTTCCTTTCCACTGTTAACGAAACGCTGATAATTGCGCACACTGTTAAGTCGTTTCACAAATTGACTATGCTGCGAACCGAACGATCCTAATCGTAATTTCTTCCGTTCCTTCCATGAACGCCTGGAACGTGCAAGGCACCTTGAAATCGTCGCCAATGCCGGCCCCGGAATGTCTCTGGCCGTCCGTTATCTTCAAGCCAGGCATATCGAACACGTAACCGTTGCCGTCGGCATCCTGAAACACCTTGGCAAGAGAAGTGTTGTCAAAATCCAGGTATTTGTCGTAAAGTGTCTTGCTCTCGTAATAGGCCGTGAATGAACCCGAGACGTTGATACTGTTCGCTCCGAAGCCAAACGGTCCAAGTGTCCCGACCTTCAGGCGTTCTCTCAGGTTGTTATTGATCGTCAAGGAGCAATCGAGCACGTCGATAGCTGCTGCGTTTTCGTAAACTCCCTGAACATGGTCGATGGAGTTCAGAACGTCGTTATCGTTCGGATCCTCGTACCCGTCCCCGCCGCTTGCCGTCTCGGACGTCTCTATCTGTCCCATCACGCCGAAGCTGCCGGTGATAATACCGTTCGTCCCGACGGTGAGGGTCATCTGATTCAGCATACAGCCCTTGAATAATGCAAGCTCTTGTGTCAGGTCCGTATATGTACGCTCGAAGTTGAATGAGTTCTTTGCCACACCGTTGACGATAGAGCTGCCCTGCTTGATTGTGCGTGAGGCTCCTTCCGCTTCGGTAACAAGAGTAGCGTAAACTATAACCTTCGCAGCCGTCGCCGATGCGACCTTAAAGTAGCCGTTATCTGCCGCTGCCGTAAAACCTGAAGCTCTGATCCATTGGTTTGCAACTATGCTCCCGAATCCGTTTCCCGAGTCATTGAAAGAACTGTCACCGCTTGCCACGCTGATCGTAGATGCAGTGACAGTGACCGGGGCCGTCCAGCCCGCCCCTGCCGTCGTCGTCCCGAGAGTCGCTGCGTCAAATTCGTTTGTGCCCGCTGCAAATGTTTCGGTAGTTGCAATGGCATTACCGACCAGTCCGGGCAACATCGCCGTCAAAACAGCAATGTCTGTGGCGAATGCGGCAATTGTAACCGTTGGGTGCGCCGTCATAAGGGCGGCATATCCGGTCCCGGGCGTCCCGCCCAGAACAAAGGCTTCCACTATGCTGGCCTGGGTGTTCGCCGTTGCCGCCCCGACCTCGATATGGCCGTCGATATTATCCAATGCACCATTCATATCGAAGTAGTAAACCTTCGTGTCGATTGTCATCGTATCGCCGTCTGCGCCGGCCGCCTCGGTTCCAAGCGTGACAGCATCGAAAATATTCAAGTCAGAATCGAAGGTCTCTGTTGTCGGTATCGCATCGCCCGCTACGCCCGTTGCTATTGCGGTAACGATAGAATCGTTCGCAGCAAATGCCCCCATTCTAACCAGTGGATGCGGAGTCACAGTTGCCGTGTAATATTCCATTCCCGCGGTCCCGGTACCATTGATCGTGGCGACCACGCTCGCTTGCGTAATCACTGCAGTTGTACCGATTTGAATATCATTGGCCTGGGTCATAATGGTTTTGAATCGATACACAGTCGTGCCGATTGTCATAGTATCGCCATCGATGGGATTCACATCCAATGAGAGCAAACCCTGCGATGAATTACCGCCCGTACAGTTCGTATCGAGAGTCAGCAGGCCCTGGGCCTTGACGTTCGCAGACATTAAAACGCACGCCAGAAAATCGTCGAAGCTCCCGTAGCTTAATTCGAAATCCAGGCCGCCCGATACTGCCACCCTTGTTCTCGACACGCCGACAATCTGCCTGTCCGGGCGGATCTCGTTACTGTTGGCGATGTCCGTGTCCTGCTTGAGGCTTTCCCCGGTCAGTCTCACCTTCTGCAAATTGCAGCCAGTCACCTGCTGGCCGAACGTGGATTCCTGAGCGTATGCCAGCAATACTTGTGAAATGTCACTTACAGTCATAATCATTCCCTTTCAAAGGATTTTGTTTTACCCAATATCATCGGCATAGAACGGGCAATTGACGTTAATCTGCCACTCTGCGCCATTCCTGCCGCGAACGTCTGTTGATGGGGTCCCAAACGTGACCCCGGTGTCCGTGACGCGCTTAAAAGCTGTTATGACCGCATCGGCTATCACCAACAAATCGCCATCCCCTTTGCCCGCCGGGCCAAACAACTGCGCTATCATAACCCCCGGCGTCCGGTCCCTGTTTCCCGTCGGGCTGCCTACCGACTTTTGAATAGTTTCGCCGAACTTGACAGTCAGCCTGCACCATTCAGCATTGTCAGGATTGTCCAGCTTATGATTGTCGTATTGAGTAGCCAAAGACAGGACGTCCGCCACCTGCGCCTTGAAGCGGCTGCGTATCGCGTTGGCAATTTCCGTCTTTGTCATTACGCTGCCTTAAACATATTCCTGAGTTCTTCGATTGTTATAGCCAGCATACCTTCCGGGGCCTGCCCACTATGACCGTGCTCAAGTTCCTCGATGTAATCGATATTGTTCGAAATCCAGACCACTTGCATATCAGGGAGTCCGGCCAACGCAGCCAATCCCTTCGCAATCGTAGCGTCGCCCTTTTTGTCTGTCTGATCAAACTTTCCTTCTGCAGGCTCGCCTATCGTAACCTGCCAGTTCCCTCGAGCGCGTCCGGTATCAACAGGGGTCTTTTGTACGAGCCTTCGAAGGGCTTCAAGCACAATCTTTTTTTGCAATAAAGTGACCTTGCCCGGAATGCTTTTGGCAAACTGTGTTATCTCCGAATTAAATTGTGCCAGGTTATTCGTTACCACTTTTCTCAACGCCTTAACTGGAACAAATACAGGCATATCCATTCACCGCTGTATATCGGAGAGACCTGTATTATTGTCCAAATATCACTTCCAACCGTAACGCTCATTCCTTTGGCCGGGGTAAATTCGATGTCCTTTGCCGGGACACCGGAAAGCATGTCACCCGCCTTAATCAAATCCCCGTCAACGTACTTCAAATCAATCGAGTAAGGCGGAATGACTTTGAGAGGGTATTGCGTAGCGTCGCCGGGCGTGCTTGTTCCGGTTGCCGGGCTGTAAGTCTCGCCGGGGTAAACCCAAAAAGTGACAGTCTTGCCAACCTCGGCGATGATTTCGAACACGTCCTCAAGCAGCTCGGTATCCAGCTCCGTAGCCGTGCCGGATACAGTTGGAGCGACCGGAGAATCTATCGCCTCCAGAAAACCGCCTGAGAACACGGCAACTAAATCCGCACCCTGAATACTCATAACACCGTCACCTGCCTATAAGGAGTTGTTGTGCTCATTGTCACCTCGGCGATAACAGTAACGCCATCGTCGGGATCGAGAATTTCCTGAACGCCTGGAGAGCCAACTTTATCACGCGCCAAACCAAGCGCCCACGCGGCAAGCACTTTTGTCATTGCGCTCTTGCACAGAATGTCCTTGCCTACCGGGATATGAAGATCGCCCGATTCTTTAGCGTATGCAAAATATTGAACGTCCTTAGTCCAGACGGCGGTTGCTAAAGACAGCCCCCAATGCCCGTCCCCTGTGAGCGTCGAAGCCCCGGCGATAGACTCGGCCGCCTGCCATGTCTGATCCGCTCCGCGATACCACTTGCCGGCGTTATCGCCGTTCACCGCCTGCAAATAAAAATTGACCGTGCCGGCGACGATCGGATTACCGCTTGCCTTGGCAACGAGCGGCAAAGCAATAACATTAGCCTGTCCCGTGTAAACAATCTGCATTGCTTATGCTCCCTTCAACCAATCGGATTCATAAGCCTATGCACCCAAATAGGTTACATTCCATGTCACGGTCAAAGTATCGTCCGCACCCTTGGCGATCTGGGCGGCAAATACGGCGATTGCGTAGGTGTGAGTCTCATCGGCTTCGCCCGCGGCGGTTGTGTTATCGACAATAGCAACGCGATTGATTGTGGCGTCCGTACCTTCACCGGCAGCCCACAGCCTGCGGAACTGTACTATATCGTCGGTTGCCCCTGCCTTTGGCGTGCTGTCATCGAGGGCCTTGGCCGAACCAGCCACATAATCGCCGACGGCGATAAAGCTGCCAGCCCCATCTTTTGATGCTGCCGTCGAGGCCGTTCCGAGCTTCATGCCCCAGGTTGCGTAAGCGGCTGTAAATATTGCCTGCGCAGCGAAGAAGTCGCCCTGTTCCGTGACGAGATTATGCGTGACCTGCCTTTGCTTGATTTTGCCGTCCGGACCTCTAAGCACGGCAATGACCTCACCTCTAAGCCTCAAACCATCTTTTTTCATTTGTTCTGCTTGCATTACAAATTCCCTTTCAATGAGTTTTTTTCGCCAAAAGAAAAGGGGGCCTCAAAGTCTTTCGACCTCGAAGCCCCCGTAAAAGGCTGCGATGTTTACGGCATCTCAGCGGAAGCTACCCCGCCTATGCCTGATTTTCTTCTGGCTTAGTTAGCTATTTATTGATTTACTCCTTTGGCTCTATATTCATTTCGCCGACAAACCAATTGTCATCCCAATTACCAGATTCTTCATCATCCGTATCGTGGACAAGATTGAGAAAATGCTTTTCCAGTAAATCAAAGGCACCGTCGATGTTCTCGGCCTCAAACTCTATGTCGGCTGTGAATTTGAATTTTTTCATGCTTCGCTTCCTTTCTATCTATCCTTCCAAATATCCATTAAACAATATTTTTCAATTAGCTCAATTTGCGATGGCGGTATAGGTTCGCATACAATTACAGCTTCCTCCTGTCCCGTATGATATTTAAGATTTTCAATATGACCGCTATGATGGAGGGTGATATTAGCATCAGGATCGTTCGGGGCATGTAAAATCTTATCTCTATTGAATTTTGCACGTAAAAGAACTGCTTTGACAGTATTCTTGTAGGCCATTTGATACAGTATGCAGCCCCTGTGGGCCAGTCCCGTAATCACCATATCCCAAATCCAGATACCGACAATATAATCTCTTTTAAAAATAGGTACGAATTCCTGCCTGCGGATTTTATAAGGTTGCAATCCTTCAACTTGAATCTTCTTCCAACATTCCTCGCTGGTATAATGATAACCTGTTGAAAGTTTTGTTTTCTTGGTCTTGTTCATTTCAGTTATGAGTTTGCCTCATTACCATAAATGCCCAGGCGGCCTTCATTAGACCGCTAAGCTGATGTATTTCTTCATCCGTAATATTCATGCTGTCGTTTATCGACCGAATTGCCACAGATACTCTAATCATGGCGTCGAGAGTTCCTATGGCATCGCCCTGTGTCCGCAGATAATCGATGAGCTTTGTGACCGAATCGGATATGCCGAGCGTGTCTGTTAATGCTATGAGCCTGCCTAAAGCAATGCCGTCTGTGATCCCCTCCGAATCGCTGATGATCCGGCTGACCGCAAAGAGGCTCGCCATGGCGTCCGTCAAGCCGAGATTATCTGAAAGAACCCGGAGCGTTACAAACACCCTCTCCGTACTGTCGCTTATGCCCAGGGCGTTATTGATTGTCCTGAAATAATTCCCGACACCGTCGGTATCTATTGCATCCGTGATGCCAAGCGAATCCGCAACCGTTCTTAGCACGGTCCAGATCCGGCCCATGTCATCGGCAATGCCCATTGAGTCCGCTATCGTCTTGACGGCAACATAGACGCGGGACGCCGAATCGGTAAGCCCTATTGAGTCGGCAAGAGATTTGCCTTCACCCTTCGATTGTGAATCCGTGATACCAATGTTCTCTTGCACCATCCGAAGCATCACAAGCAATGAACCCAGGGCATCGGTCAAGCCAACCTCATCGCTCTCTGTTTTCACGATAGATAATTGCTTTGTGAAATCATCCGTCAGGCCCAAAGCGTCCGTGACAGCCAAAACCCTTTTCAATGTAAGGCCGTCCGTAATACCCTCACTGTCGCTTACGAGCTTGCTGATGGCAAACAGGCTTACTACTGAATCGCTTATAGCAAGGCTTTCAGATATAACACGCAGGGCGATGAAAGTTTTGGATGTGCTGTCGGTTAAGCCGATGGAATTGTTTATTGTCTTAAGAATATTGCCGATACCCTCGGCATCCATCTCGTCCGTAATGCCTAAACTGCTGGCAAGAGTCCTGACAACCGTCCACACGCGGCCGATATCGTCAGCCATTCCGAGAGAATCGGCTATCGTTTTTAAGATCGCGTAAACGTGGGTCACTGAATCGGTAACGCCGATAGAATCCGCAATCACCTTACCCTCATCTTTGGTTCGGGAATCGGATATACCCATCGCATCGAGGACCGTCCGCAGGATAGACAATAGGGAAGTCAATGAATCGGTCACGCCAACAGGATCGTCCTGAGTTCTAAGAATAGTCAGCAGCCTCGTAAGGCTATCTGTCATGCCCAGGCCGTCCGTCACCAACAATACTCTGCTTAAAACAACGCCGTCCGTTATGCCTTCGCTGTCACTTACAAGCCGGCTGACGATGAACAGCTTTACAACAGAGTCCGTCAAGCCGAGATTTTCAGACAAGGTCCGCAACGCAACATGGATCCTGGAACTGCTGTCGGTCAGGCCCAGGGCATCGTTCATTGTTCGCACAAACGCCTCGCCGCCGGGCACGAAATCCTCGGACATTAAGTCCGTCATGCCAAGATCATCGGCAACAGTTCTCAGAGCCGCCCAGACACTTGAAACGCTGTCGGTCAGGCCCAGGGATTCAGCTATAACCTTAAGGGTGCTGCAAATTCTATTTGCTTCATCGGTCAATCCTATGCTGTCTGCAACCGTCCTCATAATTGCAAACAACGATGTCAGGGAATCAGTCAAGCCTACTTCATCGCTTTGTGTTCTTACGAGTGCCAGCAGTTTTGTAAAATCATCGGTCAGGCCAAGAGAATCCGTCTCTACCAACATTCTGGCCAATACCGTCCCGTCGGTCAGGCCCTCGCTGTCGCTTATGATCCTGTTGATAGCCAGGAGCTTTACAACCGAGTCCGTCAGTCCCAGATCGTCCGACAATGTTCGCAGGGCGATATGAAGCTTAGAACTGCTGTCAACAAGGCCAAGGCTATCGGCAACCGTGCGATATTGCCCCTTGGTTGCGGCCATAAGATCGGTGATTCCCATATCATCAGAGACGGTCCGGATCTCCGCCAATAAGCTGGATATGTTGTCGGTCAGGCCAAGCGACTCGGCGAGGACCCTGACAACAATAATAATTCTTGTCGCTTCATCGGTCAAACCAAGCGAATCAGAAATAATCTTAGCTTCACCTTTCGCAGTAGAATCTGCAATGCCTAACGACTCGAGTATTCTTGCGGCAATACCGTTAATCATGCCGGCGTCTGTCAGCCCGATCGTATCGGCGACTATCCTGTCGAGAACGCTGATGCTCGACGGCAAATCGGTTATGCCAAGCGACTCGGATATGACCCTCAAAATGACGGAACTGCGAACCGCATCGTCCGTTAAGCCGAGATTGTCGGCGATAGTACGAAACTGGCCCTTGGTCCCGGCCATTGAATCGGTCAAGCCCAAAGTCTCGGCCAACGTTTTGTTGAATACCACCGAAGCAATCTGAGCATCGGTCAATCCAAGCGACTCAGCCAACGTCTTAATAAATCCCGCCGAAGCGACTTGCTCATCCGTCAATCCCAGAGATTCGGCGAGGACCCTAATCGCACTCTGTCCAAACGTCCTGGCATCTGTTACGCCGATTGAGTCGGCAAGCACCTTTCCTTCGCCCTTGAATTGAGAATCGGCAATATCGAGTGAATCCGCCAATGTTCGCAAGATACCTTTCGTTGAAATATTTGCATCTGTAATTCCAAGAGACTCAGCCAATGTTCGCAATGCCACGATGTTCCTGCTCTTGTCGTCTGCAACACCCATAGACTCGTCGAATCCGCGAAACATTGTTTTTGTATGCGTATTCGCATCTGTTACGCCGAGAGTCGCTGCGAGAATGCGAATCAAAGCGAAAAGCTTTGTCTGAGCATCTGTTATACCAACGCCATCATTGAACGTTCGTATGTAATCGTCACCTGCCGGTGCAACAACCTTGAACGCCACCATCGCATAGGCTTCGTACCAATAAGCGTCTTTAGCGCCTGATGAGACATTTGCCATGCCCATTTCAAGCGAATTGACCAAAGCCTGAGACCATGCAGATGCGCCCTGCGGAGTATCGGCGGCATAAAGTTTAAGCCATGTAGGGGCAGTTGGGTCGTCTATGTTGTCATTTACGTAGTCACCATCAGAAACAATGACCTTGTTGCCGTAGTCATCAGCACCGCCGCCATCCGTTTCGTAATACCACATGAAATTGACGGCTACGATAGTATCGCTACCGCCAATACCGGCAAGGTTGCCGCTGCCACATTCATCCATCACAACAGAATAACGATATATATTAGCATCACCATCCGATTGACAACCGTCAGTTATAACTGGCGGATCGCTGTCGAGATATGTATATAATGCATCAGTGATTTTTCCTAAATTTCCCCAAGCGTCCTCATCAGGGTATCCCGAAATAGTATCTTGGTCAGTTCCCTCTCCTACCGGGCGAGCGGCTAAAACTCGGATGTCACCGAGGTCAGAACTGCTTAAAGTGTCACTGATAGCAAGATCGTCAAAATATATATCTGCACTTACTGACGAACCAATACCTAATTCAAATCCATAACCGGATGATCCCCAATACGCCGAACTTAAATCTACCTCGTCATGCTCAAGACTACCATCGATCCAAACATAGCTTTGTGTTAAGCTTAAAGATGCAAACGATATTCGATGCCACTGGCCGGTACTTAACTGGGTTGTGCCATCAAACTTTTTTGTGTTTGCTACATATAAGTCAAGCTCGCCGTTTGTAGTTAATCTAATATTTGTCATTAACGTGCCGGCACTGCCGCATATAAGAGTGTCTGCATTGGGCAAGGCGTTGATATATATATAAAATGTTCCTGCACGTACATAACCTGACGCCGCTAAGAACATAACATGAGCCTCATCCGATGATGGATTACACCGCATCCCATAGTTACCAGAATGAGCCGCTCCAACAACAAACGTAGGCGAACCGACAACGCTCGCCCAAGCGTCTGCCCCACCAGTTTCAAAACCATCATGGAATATGAATGCCATTTACAGCCACCATTCCCCTGTAATCGGGCCAAGTTCTTTGTTCTGGCATTTTGAAGTCATCGGATATTTCGCCCCTGTATTTGCCATAGCTTACGCCGCTCCTCCTATGGCAACGCTGTAATCGTAAATAATCGGCGAAGGTTCAGGGCCTTCTTCAGTATTATCTATCAGGACATGCGGCTCGCCCAAAATCCATTCATATACAGACTGAGTAGCTGCCGGTTCGCCAAGAATCCATTCATTCTGTGCCATTAACTCACCACAGGCTTAATGTCAACGTCTATGTATTCACTGGCATCCTCATACTCGGCCAGATAAAACCAGAGATAAACCCAACCTGTTCGTAAGGGTGTAATTGTTACTGAGAACGCTGTCCATTCAGCATCGTTTGTTATGGTTTGAGTGGAATCAATCTCCGTTCGAGCGGCGGATGCCCCGTTGGATAAGTATGATGCACGGAGAAATGCTTCGGATGCTGTCAAGGCACTGTCCCACGCAGAGCCTGTTCTCGCATAGACGGTTATCGTTATCTCGACAGATGCCGATGCCCAGATGCGAGAGAATCCTCGTAGAGTATCTCCAAGAATCAAAGGAAAGTTAGGCCCACATTGGTCACTTGAAAGCATCTTCGCATAAGAGTCCGCTCCGCCGCTTCTTGGCGAGGATGTCTCTCTCGTAATAATCCCAGAAGGAAGAAGCGTTCTATGCGATTCAAATACAGCATCCAAATCTTCTGTAAAAGTTCCGCCAGTATAATCGTAAGAGCCAAAAAAACTATCCCATGTCCCATTATAGGAACAATTTCTTGCCCAAATCACCCCGCCGTATTGGCTTTGAATGCATGAAGTGCTAAAATTATTAGAGGGTTCAAAAATACAATCTAATAGATAGCACGTACCAGCATAACAATAGATGCCGATTTGAGAACCAAGTCCAGAACCGGCGTCAAATGTACAATTTTTAACTAATATCAATCCGGAGGAAATATATAATTGACCATTTATATGATTGATGTCACTAAAAGAACAATTATCAATAGTAGCATGGCCTCCTGTTTTCACCCATAAAGCAGAATATGTCGCTGAATCAGAAAAAGAGCAATCTTTGAAATACCATCCTAAAGACCTGTCAACCTGCCATCCTCCAGCAGTATCCGCCCATTGTCTAATATCGAGCCTTTCAATCCACCAAAAGTCATCTGTTAATCCGAGAGCTTGATACTGAGCATCTTCAAAATCCACAATAGGCTTGACATCAGAGCCGTCGCTCCAAGGGTCATTAGTAACCGAGTCACAACCTATAATACTAATATAATCATCAACAGTTCCATCTTCATCGAAAGTAATGTCCTTCGCTTCCGTACCCTGGTCCCAAGTGATATTTGCCCTGAGAAAAGCCCTGTCTCCTGCCGTTCTAACCGTATCGGTCGTGTACTTGGTTATGGTTTTCCAGGCATTGCCGGTTGACAAGCCATCGTTTCCATCGTTGCCGTTGTCGTAGTCGATATAGTAATCAGCCTGGTCGTGCAGATTAGTCCTCACAACAAGATCTTTTTCACGCAGTTCAACTTCTTTGAGACAGACAGCCAGCTTGTCGAAAAGCCTCTGCTCCTTCTGGTTGGCATAATACCATTCATCCATCTTGGCCTTAACTGCGTCCAGTATTTCAGCATCGGATTTCAGCGCCTTACCATCGTCAGAAACTTTCACATCGAAGTTCCATTCTCCGACAAGACGCTCGCGTAGAGTATTTATTTTGCGAACGTACATCGGAATAAGACAATCAAAATCCTTTTGAGAGCGATGCGTTATATCTCGATACTCGATCTTCTGCTCCCATGCCGCCTGATTCAATTTCTTGTAATCGGCATGAGTATTTATTTCATTTATAAAATAGTCCAATGACAGGTTCATACTTTCCTCCCTTTGGAAAGTGATTTTATATAGATAACAAAAAAAAGAACTTCTTAGCCTCTTTCGAGTGTTCCCACGCCTATCAACTGTTTAATTAAGCCGTCTATGAGTGGATATTTCTTGACTTGGTTATATCCGCCGGAGTATGACACGCTCTTTGATATTGGCCCGACCGTGACGCTTGTGCTGCTGATAACGCCGGGCTTCGTTATGTCATCAAAAAGTGTATCTCCTTCAACAACTCGCAACGCAAGCTCCGCAGTTGCATCTTTTAGCTTTTGTGGGATTGCGTCACTGTCATAATACGCAGAATCGTAAGTGTCGCTCTTTTCCGCCCATATACGGGGCCATGCAAGCGACTGAGCATCGGAACATTTGGCCCCCTTCCAAAGTCCTGCATACCGAACGTCAAGATATTGAGTAGCAAGCCGAAGGGCCTTTTCCTTGACGGCCTCTGTAGCTGCTATCCACAGCGCAGAGGCGCTATGTGCTAAATTGTAAGAATCGGCATCGGTCAACGACAAATAGCTGTCAGCATCCGTCTTGCCGGTTCCGTCCTCAACTACAAGAGCCATTTGTTGTTACTCCTGATCTTCGGAAGCGTTTGTTTCTTCGTCCGAGCCGGTTTCTTCGCTGTCGGTAGCTCCGCTCGCTTTCTCGGCTTCTTGAATTGCTTCGAGAATATCACCCCTTTTTGTCACTTTGGATACGTCGATATTGTTCAGTTTGGCGTAGTCCCTGAGTTTAGGAATGGTCATATTGACCAGCAATTCAGGCTCCGGCTCAGGCATAATCTCGGGCTCAGGCTCCGGCTCCGGCACAATCTCCGGCTCAGGCTCGGGACCATCCAGATTCGCAGTCCCGGATCTCAAAATATCCATAGCATCGACCGGCCAGACTTTTATCCATCTCTTTTGAGCTATGAGCCAAAGACTGACCTTGCCCCGCTCGTCAATAGCCTCAGTAATCGGCCTTGCACTTTTTCTCGCCGCTTTCATTGCCTCATCCTTTTGTGCCAACATGACATCGACATTGATATCGACCATAATAATTCCCCTTTATGATTTACCTGATTTACCCCTTGCAGATTCGGCCCTGGTAATTGATACCTGTGCCGACATGCGTTCCGGCAACCACGGTATAGAGCCTGAGATAACGATACACCGTTCCCATAAACTCGTTTCTAAACGGCATGATGATTCTGCCGATAGACGTGACTATATCTCCGTTAATGGCCGCAGCCGCCCCAACCGCTACAGCCGCAATGTCGGTATATACGCTGGCAAAGGTCTCGGAGTTTGAGCCCTGCAGGAGAATGTCGTACCGCTCGTCGCCATCGGCACCGGCCCTTGTAGCCCCAAGCGTTAACCCATCAAAGACGTTTGTGACCGCGTCGAATGTCTCGGTTGTCGCTATCGCATCGCTTGCAACCCCTTTAGTCTTGGCAGTTAGGATTGCAATGTCGGCGACACTAAATGCGGCAATATCGACTGTCGGGTGCGCCGTCATAAGGGCGGCATATCCGGTCCCGGGCGTCCCGCCCAGAACAAAGGCTTCCACTATGCTGGCCTGGGTGTTCGCCGTTGCCGCCCCGACCTCGATATGGCCGTCGATATTATCCAATGCACCATTCATATCGAAGTAGTAAACCTTCGTGTCGATTGTCATCGTATCGCCATCGGCGCCGGCCGCCGTCGTTCCGAGCGTGCCAGCGTCGAAAATATTCGTTCCGGCGTTAAACGTTTCAGTTGTTGCTATCGTATCGCCCGCTACGCCCGTTGCTATTGCGGTAACGATAGAATCGTCAGCAGCAAACGCCCCCATTCTGACCAGGGGGTGCGGCGATGTAGACCCTGCGAAATATTCCGTCCCTGCCGTACCCGTCCCGTTGATTGTGGCCAAAATGTTTAGCTGTGTTGCGGCAGCAGTAGCACCAATTAGAATATCATTGACCAGGCTCGGCACGTCCTGGAACCTGTACGTAGTCGTGCCGATTGTCATGGTATCGACATTTACATCGACGGGATTTACATCCAATGTCAGCAGGCCCTGCGATGAATTGCCGCCCGTGCAGTTCGTATCGAGAGTCAGAGCGCCTTGGGCAGCCGATCCATCGACTTCAATGCTGGCAATATCAATCAAAAGCTCACAGTCAATAACGCCCTCACCGACATCGAGAATCTTGGCTACACCGCCCACAAGGGCGGCCGCCGATGCAGCAATGGCGCCTGCATCCTTCAAAACTAAAGCCGATTCGTAAGTAAAGTTGTGTCTCATAATTTTTACCCTTATGCCTGGATATTGAGATTAAAGAACAAAAGCTTGCCGGCAATAAACCGGCAAGCCGACCTTATTTTTTACGTGATTAGCCCGCTCTTTTTGCCAGTCTTGCGGAGTAAGTAATGCTGTTCGTGGCCCCGACCGTAACGGTATAAAGTCGGACATACGGATATATCGTTCCGCAGTATTCATTATCGAACGGCAGGATATATCGACCGATAGTATCATCCCTGTTGCAATCCGACCGCTTTGTCTCCATAGCACCTAAGCTTATGGCGCATCTGTCAACAAGGGTTGCCGGCGTGCAGGCGAGATCCGGCGAAAGCTGAGCAATGATGTCATACATCTCATCATTGCCGACAATGTCCATAGCGGTGACGTCGATGATTATATCGCCCTGGACCAGTCCTTCACCGATCAACGGAATAACTGTGGCGGCAGCAGAAGCGGCTATTGCCCCCGACGCCTTCAGGTTTAGCGTGGCATCGTCAACTGTGCGATTTCTTAACATATTAAACTCCTTTCAAGAGTTTACGTTTTGTATTAGTTGTATTTTCAAAAACAAATTCATTGCCGAAACTTCACTGCCGATTACGCAACAGCTACGGCGTCGCTGATAGACCACAGCCTTGCAGCGGCCCTCGGGTGCTCGATGCAGATTCCGTTGTACCATTCGACGCGGGTCAGTTCGGTCACTGTGGCCGTCTGCTCGCCAACCATGCGAACGTCAATACTTCCGTTCTGAAGTCCCTCAATCATCCCATCGCCGACCGATATGCAATAGATCGAAGTGGCGGTGGCTGCGGCTCCAACATTGTTGGATACTTCAAGGAAGTTCAGAATATCGGCGCCGGTATGATCTCTGTCTGCGATAATAATCGGAAGCTCATCGTACAACATGACCGCTTTGCCAAATTCATCTTTGGTCCAGGTAATATTCCCGCCTACAGCCGCCGTGCGCGCTGCAACACTAAGACGCCTGCGCATTTTCTTGTTCATAATCAAATGCGTGGGATTATCGACCGAGTCAATCAATGTATCCAGGTTCAACAGCGATAAAGGATCGCCGCCATTTGTAGTGCCGTTGGCAGTCAACTGAGCGCCCGTCAATCTGACCTGCAAGCCGTCAAGAGAAGCCGGCGTTGTGACCGAGCTGCCCTTAATGAAAGCCAACGTCCATGCGTGGGCAAGCGCCTTGATCTTCATAATCTGGTGGCGTTCGCGGACTCCCTCGCCGCCCGTCTTGATTATGAACGGATCAATCGACAGATCGCCACCGGCAATTACAAGCGGCTCCACCTGGGGATTGATAATCCCGGTGCTGGCGGTATATCCCGCATTGACTCCGCGAAATCCGATGCCGGGCAATGTTTGCTCTTGGTTATATGCATAGGCGTTGCCGGCGATGTCCCTGAACGGCAACACCCTCAAGATGTCTGAGGACATGGCATACGTCTCAACAACCGCCGAACGCAGCACCTCTCCTCGATTGACCATAAGCTTTGAAGCTTCAATAAGTGTCAAACTCATAACAGTTACCTTTCAAAATTCTTTTACTTTGTAATTCCCAACTCATGTGCTTTTTTAAGCCTTTCGGCGGGCGGCAGCTTTCCGAGTTCTTCGTTAGTGATCTTGCCGGTTTTCGTTGTACTCGATTGGACAGCGCCGCTTCCCGAGGCGCCTGTACCATCGAACAAAGGAGCATAGGCATCGTTGCTTTTCATTTCGACAACGAGTTCTGATATTGACATTGGTGAAGTAGAGCCTGAAGCCGGACTGATTCTCGGATTTCCATCGTTGCCTATAACCTCAACGATGAAATCGCCGCTGTCGGTTTTTCTCATTCGGGTCAATTCACGAATTGGATACAGCAATACGCTTGCCGATTTGGGGCTGCCTCCATGTTCCGCTATTGCCTTGATGGCATCGGAATCAATCATCTTTTTTTGGAGCTGTTTCGTGAGCATGGAAACTTCATCTTCCTTCTTTGTGAGTTCCCCGCGATGCTTGTCCTCGATCTGTTGCTTCAAGACCGCTATCTGCTCTTTGACCTTGTCCTCGGGCTTCCAGTTCGCCATTTCCTCGACCTTACTGAGCGCATCCCGCGCTTTGTCCACATCCAGACCCTCGAATGATTTGAGCTTATTTTCCGCCGCCTCCCGCGTGGTACGCTCTGAGCTTAATGCCGACTTGAGACCCTTGACGTCCTCCAATGCAAAACCTTCCACCGCCGTCACATCGAGCAGAAACGTCCCGTCACTCTGCTTTTTGTACTCCTTCTTGAGATCGTCCGACAAACCTGTGAAAACCTCTTCTTTGATAATCGCTGCCAGTGCCATAATTGTTACTCCTTCGGCTTCCCGCCTTTAAGCAGCCTTCCCGGCCGCCGGGCATCCCGCCCTGACTTTTCGTATTCGCTGCGGGCTACACACCCGCTTGATTAGCTTCGTGCGGGCAATAAAAAAACGGCAAGCAAAGAGAGTAAGGCTCCTTACTTGCCGTCGTTATATTCTTGCGTCTCACTGCGACTGGCCGGTCACAGCGAAAGCCCGCACATTTTATTCAATTGTCTAAACTGCTAACTTTTCAAGTTCCTTTAACGTCAACGGCTTATTCCTTCGGTCGATGAAGTCGTTTAGCTTTAATTGGCCGGACCTGAACATTTTCGCACGCCCAACTCCAAGCGCTTCGTTCTGCACGTCTGCTGTCTGTTTTTTCAGCCAGGCTGGATAAGTCTGCGTTGCCGGTACCTGACCGTTCATCGAAGCCCTCGTGCCAGCAGGCAGTTCTTTCGCATCAATGCCAAGCTCCTTCCAGGACTTCAACACCGGGGCGGTAGTGCATCTGCAACTGTAATGAAACGGGGGCCTCCGGCCCTCATCGACCTGGTAAACCTTGCCATCAAGATTCATGCACTCAAGGCAAGTCCTCGTATCGAGCGTAGCAAGGATCTCAACGCCCTTAACGACGTCCGTATTGGCGGCATAAACCTCATCCCTTGCCGCGTGAGAAACGTTGCTTGTGGCCGTCCTGACAACGGAATTAAGATTGTGCCTGCTGGTATTCAGTATGCCGTCCGTGTATTGAGCTGCCCGCGTCCCCTTGATCCTCCGGACGATATCAGCAATACCCTGACCTTCAATCATGCCGTTTTGAATTGTCCTGTTTACATTGAAAGCCGTATCCCTTGCCAGCTTGCCGAACCACTCCTTAACCAAAGCCCCCTCCATCGGCTGCTGAGTCACAAGCGCTTTGAGCATATTGGCGTTCGGAGAAACAAAATCATAAGCGATCGGCATAAAATTCTGCATTGTCTTTATCAGCCAGGACGATTCCACCTTGGCGAAATCCCTTAGCTGACCATACATCTTGCTCTCCATCACAAGATATTCCGCCCTCACCAGATCGCCGTTGTCTTTGAAAAGCGACTGGAGTTTCTTGCTGCTCATTGTCACCGTTCGCAGGCTCTTTTCGATCTTTGCCAAAAGCTCAGGCTCAAGCGTTTTGTTGAATTCGGCAAGAATATCGTTTGCAACCTGCGTCTTGTACCGCTCCAGATACAGGGCGTGACGGATTGCCCTGTCTGCGATTAGCTCGTTGACGGTTGTTGGCAGATCGGGAAGTTTCGGCAGATTCTTAGGCATTTATTCTTCCCACCATTCCTTTGCATCAGCTTCCTGGGCGGTCATATTGCCGCAATTGCCACATTCGAGATTATCAAGATCGTCGGTCACGGCCGGCACAATGGCTGTTTGTTCGTGACTGCAAATACGACACTGTAAATCAATAACAATCCATTCCTCACTTATCCCCAAATCTCTCAATTCTTGTGTGACCACATTCAAGTCATCAACCATCTCATCCGACAAAGGGCTGTCAACATCTTTGTATGCCTCGATAACTTCATTCTTGTTCTTGAAAAGAATCATTATTCTGCTCCTAACCCAATCATCCCCAAAGCCGGCCCTTCCGCCTCGATAGCGGCAATTTCCTCGTCTATATCCAGCGTCTCGGAAAGCAGGGCACGTCTCTTGACTTCTCTCAGGAACGTCTGTCTTGAAAGCTCGCGGGCTTGTCGCATTTTAATCAGCTCTGGTACATCCTTCATCGCCCTTACCCAGATATCGAAGGTATTGAAAATATCGACCTTGAAATCTTCCGGCAGCTTGGCACCGATCCATTCGGCGGCTGTCTCGTAAGCCTGCCTCAGTAATCTCTCAAGAGACATTACCCACGCCTGGATATCGCAGTTGGCCCTGGACTCGTCTATCGACTGGCCCGTTGCCGTCTGGCTCGCTATCCTTCGCAGGAACGGCTGCAAGCCGAGAATCATCATCCTGTCCTCAAGCTTGTCTATGTCCTTTGCGCCCGCGTCAATAGCGGTACCGGAATGCTCCAGAAATTTTACATCGCCCTCGGGATTTGAAGTTGAGATTATTTGATTCGGACCTAATGCAATCTTATCAGTCTCTTCCGTACTGAAGCCCTTTGCGAATAGTGTTATCGTCCGTGCCATGTGAAGGATGTTTCTCTGGTCGCTGTCGCTGCGGAAATGTGCCAGGTTCGTCTCGGCCAGCTCCCTCAGCGGCGGATCGGCAGTCAAAAAACCCGTCTGATTAGCGTATCCGGTCACAAGCGGAACCTTGCCGAGACTGTTGGGGCCTTCAGTTAAGAGTGCATATTCGTCCTTTTCTCCTTCGACATATAGACGCCAATTATCGCGCTCGTAAACCCTGATATATTTGACCTGCTTTTCGCCCCATTCACCAACTGGCTCGGTCTGTGTTTCCGCAATCCTGATTTGTGTCAATACGTTATTGCCGCTTGCATCTTTCTCCATGCGCCATCCTATAAGCTGCTCGGGCTTAATGTTTATAAACCTTGGCATTATCCTTGCGGACCTTTCCTGTGCTCGATTCGGCGTAGTCCCGTCCTCGGCAACCGTACTCGGATAATCCACGAGAATATGACCGATTCCGCGATTGACGAACTGAAAGAATATATCCTTTGCCAGTTGAGCAAGAGAATTGCCCTGGCCGTCAACATCGTTCTCTATTTCATCCAGCGGCACAGGCAGATCTCCGTATAGCTTCACCGGCTTGCTGAAAGGCTTGCCGCAAATACTCTTGACCGTATCGCCGTAAGCACTGAACAGGATCGAGTTGGTAACCCGCGAGTTGTAATGTTTCTGTTCTTCCTTGTCGAACTTCGGCAGGTAGTTAGTCGATCCCGCCTGCATAGCGGCAGTGCCGGCAATCAGATCGTCAATCAAAGTCCACTCCGAAGCCATCGCGTTATAAGCACTGCACGGGGTATTTGCCTTCGCTTCATTCGTCTTAGCCATAATAATATTTCTCACACCAAAAGTTTCTCTGCATCTATTTTGCTTCTAACTTCGGCAATCACGCCTTCTTTTAACAAATCCAGCAGCTTGCCGTCCTGCCTCCGGGCCAGTTGTGACTCAAGGTCTGCTTTGATGTTTTGAGTCAATAGCCTGCTGCCGATTTGTAATTGCAAATCCCTTGCCCTGTTTTTCTTTGCCTGTCCCATATTTAGTTTTTAACCTCCCTGAGAATTTCGCGCTGCATCGTAATCATCTGCTGTTGTGCAACATCAATTCGGTCTATCTTCTCATCAAGTCTTTCAATGTCCTTGCCGATGCTCGTTACCGCTATGGTGTTTGAGTCAATTTTCGGCACGGACTTTGATATTGTCTCTGTATTCATTTCGACGCTTTTGCAGATCCCCGCCGCGTTCCATATCCAAACCAATGAGGCAAGAAGCAAAGCCACCAATGTGCCTATAGTAACTTTCAAAAAAGTCCCGTTCTTTGTTTTGTCCATTTTATTTTTCCCTTCCGATTTCAACTCGCTTGTCTAACGCTAAGGCTGTAAGTTTTTGCCAAACATCTATATCTGACATCATCTGCAATATGGTCCTCGGCCTCAGTATCGACATCATCGGCCTTGTGTTTGTCTCTCGGAAGAACAGGGAATGTGCGTATGAACTGCCGGCACGTATCGAGTGCGTAAATCCCCGGACCTTCCCTGCTGATGGAGTTTTTCAAACGCTCCCTGAGAATCTCCCAGCCATTGATACGGCTACCGGGCGACTTGTTTGCCCGTGTCCATCTGATACCCATTCTTTCCATATCACTTGCGATACAATTACCGTTCTCTATTGTGTATATCGAAGAATCGGCTGGGCCGGGATTGATTGCCCTGCCGAGCTCCTTCTGATAATTAAGGACCTTGCGTGCAACTTCAACCGCAAGCTCCCTGGTCCCTTGGTTAGGCTTTCCCGTCCATCCGTACAATTCCGCAAACCGAAACAAATCGCCTCGCTGCGTAGCTCTAAGGGATCCGTCCGGCAACTTGACATCGCAGCCGTCGGACTCCGCCCAAAACCCGACCGAGTAAGGCTTACTGCTGCCCCAGTCGAAAGACCTGTCAAGCTTCCACGTCGCCGGTATCTCGAAGGGCGCAACAATATGAACCTTACTGTCCCAAACATCGTCGAACATTCCGCCCGCGACGATGTCCCAGTCACCTTCGAGCCAGGCGGCACGCCTTGCCCCCGTCTGGGATCTCAGCATGTTCACGTAAGCCGGATCGTTTTGCAGGACAATCAAATTCTCCCATATTGTGCCGTGTATCGTAACCCTTTCCATGCCATCTTCGTCCGGTATGACAATCCCTCTCGGTGCCGGATCGATAAACCTGCCCTTTACCCAGTTGTGACCGACTCCGTAAGGGTTGGCCGTGCATCGATAGTGACGTGGAACGTTGGGGTCGCTTGACCTGCAGACGGTTTTCATGGTAATATAAAGTTCATCGTTCGGCCACAAAGTCAATTCATCCCATCCGATCCAGGGGTATTCGTGGCCGTGATAATTCCAGTAGTCGTCTATGTTCCTGGCATAGCGAAACAGGAGCTGCTCGCCGTCCTGGAATATCCACCTGTGACTTGACCCGTTATATACGGCCCCCGGAAAGATTTGATAAAAAAACCGCTTGGATTTGATCTCGATTTCTTCCAGGTCCGGATACTGCAAGCGAAACAAAACACCACGCCAGGCAGGACCGTAACCTCTGCCCACAAACTGAGCAAAGTCTATCAATAGCGAATCTGTCTTGCCGGGACCTCTCGTCCCTTCGTACAGACATTCGAAGATTGGGCACGAAAGAAAGCGTTGCTGGCTGCCCGGAAGCGGCGACCAGACAACATTTACTTCTTTTTCTTTTCGGTCCCGTCCGGCTCTTCGCTTTTTGCGTTTTGTTTTAACCATTCTTCCTTGCTCAAAGGCGGCGCCACCACTAATACACCGGTGTTCTTTATCTCGCCGCTGTGCTTGATATTCTGAGTGTTCTTCCAGTTTGCGGGGTCGCGGTTTGTGGTCCAGTATATGCCCGCCGCCGTGTCCGGCGGCACATGCTTAGTAATTTTCTTTATCACCCTTCTTTGGGCGAGAGGCTGTCCTGCCTGCTTTTTTTGTGCCCCGGTATCCGTTATCTCCGTATGAATCTCGTCGTATTCGTAGCCGGTAGCCCTTTTGTGCAGGGCATTTACGACTAAAGCCGTGCTGTCAAATGCCGCCTTTTTTATAAGGTCTCGAAAGTCTACAAATAGAGCTTTGTATTTTTTCCACGTAGAGGCACCAATGCCCAAACTTTTTGCAATACTCTCCTCCGTATATCCGCTCCGCAGCTTTCCCTGAATGAACTCAAACCTGGGCTCGACGTGGGTATGATATTTTGACTTCCTGCCACTCATTCCTCAATCGCCCTCCGCAGTGCCAGCAGATTGCAGTCCTGCAGCTCCTTGAGGTCCTCGAGGCACATATCCCTAAGCTCAAGCTGCTGGTCATTCGTCGGTTCGATCTCCAGGAGCCTGTATATAGCCTGGTTGATTTCGTTCTCCACCGACTCCAGCGGGAACATGTTGATATTCGGATTGTTGCCGTTTTCTGCCATACAGCACAGAATAACGGCAAAAGAAGTGATTTTACTTTAATTGGCGCTGGCGTTTAGCCTTCCATGACCCTGTCGTCATAATCTTCGTTTTCGTGGTTTTCCTCCAATTCTTTGCATAGTTGGTCCCAAGACTCTTTAGAAAGTGTGATATGACAATCTGTGCAGAGAACATCGATATGGACAAAACCAAAAGCTTTTTCAATTCTATCGCTTTTTATTTTTCGTCCACAATTAGCACACTCAAATATTTGTTGTTCTCCGGCCATAACTCACCGTCTCTTTCTTAATTAAGACCTGTCGAATATACCATCTTAGCGATTATAGTACTCATTTGAAATATTTGCCTCTCCATCTGAATCGAACCAAGTTTTCATTTCTTTATTTGATTCAGTATCTATGTCTATAGAGTTAATTATTGTATCATCCGAGATGCCTTGTTTTTCTACATATTTTTTTAATTCGCCCCACTTTTTTATCTTTTCCATTTTTCACCTTCTCTTTCTATCCCAATGCAGCCCCCGATTTCTACCCATATACCCGGCAAGTATTATAAGAGGCCGTCGAGACAAAATCCAGCGGCAAGGCTTTTTTTCTTCTGCCGGCCAATACAGCAAACAATACCAATATTGCCCCGTATGTTCAAACCAACACCATCCGTAAACTCCGCCGAGCATTTCCAATAGTTCGTGCATATCGAGAATCCTAAAAATGGAGAGCCGGATTGACCGACTCCCCAAATTGAAAAAACTATTCTGTCTCGTCTCGTAGCGTCGCGTCTCATCGAATCTCATCATGTCCTGTCCAGTCAGGTCTTGTCTCGTTTATTTCGTTTTCTACGCCCTCAATAAAAAAAAGCTTGTCTTGTCATGTCGGGTCTTGTCGTATCGAGTCGCGTCCAGTCAGGTCCAGTCCTGTCCTGTCTCGTCATGTCGGGTCCCGTCAAGATTTATTCCATGACATTTCGACCACTTCGAATCGGCCAAAAAATCCATTATTCCGAGGTCTGGAAAATCCTATACCGATGAATTTCCCCGCCTGTTCCAGTACATACCTAAAAACATCTTTTGTGATAGTTTCGTCAAAAACGTAGAATGTCACAGTGGCTTCCCATTGCTGCGTGATAGGAAAGCACTTTTCTACTCGCTTAGACCCGCCACGCTTGCCGTCGGCAGGAACAAACAGCCATAGTGGTTGCATTTTGTCTATGTGAATTCCAAGAGGCACTATCTCAGAGACCATAACTCCGGCCTCAAAATGCTTTGTGTATGTGGCCTTACCTTTGCCTGGTATTTGAATTGAGAGATATTTAGCCGCCTCCGATAAGCAGTTCTTGAAAGCCGACGGTGGGATAAAGACCATCCCTTTGTCATCGGTATGGCAGCGGTTCTTCCATGTGCGTTTTTCGTAATCCGCCGCGCTTTCCTTTTCGAGCTTTTCCGTGTTATGATACCTGCTCTGCCCATACGGGCTTGCTGATTTGAGTTTTGCTTTTACTGTAATCATTATTCTTTCCTTTCTTAAATAAAAATGTGTTGTCTTGAATAAAAATTCCTGTCTTGTCTTGTCGGGTCGCGTCTCGTCAAGTCCCGTCTGGTCCCATCCTGTCTATTCAGGTCTAGTCTGGTTCGGTCTTGTCTCGTTTATTTCGTTTCACCTCCTAAACTCGTCTTGTCTTGTCGGGTCGCGTCTTGTCGGGTTATGTCAAGTCCTGTCAAATCCCGTCCAGTCGAGTCGGGTCGAGTCACGTCCTGTCAAGTTGTCTTATGTCCGTTTTGAAACAATTTAAGTGTCTGCTGAGTTGGCAATTCCAGTATATTATGCTCCTGGATATACGCGGTTAATTGTTTTGGTGTTTGGCGTCTTGTGAACAGGGCCGTCGCTCCCAGCTTACTGAGTTCCACGGCCAAAGGAAGTGTTTGTTCCGGCGTCAGTTCCTTTCCTGCAATCGCATTGAGAAGTCTCTTTCTGTGTTTTTGAGAGTGACGATGCAAGTGAGCATTTGTTTTTCCGCCAATGCCGGCGTAATCAGTAGTCACTCGAAGCCCTTCGTTCATTACGGCCTCAATCACAATCTGAAAATCCTTCTCAATTCTTTTGCGGGCCGTGCTTAATAATCCGCGAGCATCCATTTGAACATTCCGCCCGATGCTTGCCGATAATTCCTCGTAGCTGATTTCGGTTTTCTTGTTCTTTATAAATTTACTTTCCAAGACATTGTAAAGAATTCTTGTGTCCGTGTGCATTTCAGCGATTGTAATTCGTCTTGTTTCCATAACTGATTCCTTTCTTAAATTTATTAAATCGCTTCACGTTCAAGTCTTGTGAGAATATCGCTCATATCAACGTCGCCGAAAACCTGCCGATCACTCCTGTTCATGTAATATTTAATCATCCTCGCGTGCCAGTCCTTTTTGTTTCTTTTTCTCAGCTTGTCTACGACCATTTGAGCGAACTTATGAGGCATGGACACGGCCACGACGGGCTCGTTTAAGTCGAGCCTGAATATTTCAACCAGAAGCTGGTGGTGAGTTTTGCACAGATTATTGATCCGTAACTGCAAAAAATCCTCCGCCTCTTTCCTGCCCTGGAGCCGGGCAGCAAGAACGTCCTCCGCCGTGTACGTCTTTTTAACATTAGCATTTGCCAAGAAGCACTTCCCTGTTAACGCCGCCCTTCGCACTCATTGCCATATCGACGGCCTTCTCGATCGCTTTGTGAATCCAGATGAAAGAATTCCTGTTGCCGTCGAGCACCAAAATCGAATTGAGCATAAATATCTGCTCCCAGGTCAGGTCCAGCAACGATATGGTTTTGCCTTTCCAGTCAATTGCCCAATGACATGACAGTCGCAGCTCTGTTGCAATTTCTTCAACCGCACCTTTGCCTCGCAACCTGGCAAGGCTGATGAACTCTGCGAACTGCATAAACTGGCCGAAGCTGAACCCGCAAAACGAAATAAGCTCAAGCTCATGTTCGTTGTCAACTTTCACTTGCATGATTTTTTTCTCCTTTCAGGGCTTCACTCACTATACCCTTAATACCGTCTAAAACATGCCGCATGTTATCAGCAGAGATTGCGTCAAGAGTCATGCCTGAAGCTTTCAAAACCTCAGCAGCCTTCTTTAGATCAGGCTTCGGGAAAATATCAAGAGGATAGGCTTGGGCCCAAGTGTCAATATGTTCTAATGCCTCTCTCAGCGTGGAAATCTCGGCTTGGAGTTTTTCCTTTGATCGTTCCATTTCGGTCTCAAGAAGCCCAAAGACTTTTGTAAACGATTCTTCAATCATCCTGCCGTAACCGAGCGGCTGCATCCGGTGTGTTTTTCTCATATCATGCAGCAATTCAATCACTTCATGTACTCTGCTCATTTGTCACGTCCTTTCAGTGAACCCTCGAACTCGGAATCAAAGGCTGCTTTCTGCGAACATTAACACTAAGACCAATAACCGATTGTTTGCGTTTTACGCCCAGATACCTTCCCCACTTACGCTGCAAATAATCAAGGTCATCTTTATCGTTTCTCGCTGTTCTAAACTGAGTCAGCCCGCCCTTGTTGCCCCTTTTTTCCCCGACCCATACATAACGCTGATCTGACCAGATAATTCTGTGCCTCATTATGCTTGACAAGCACAAATCCAAATCCTCTTTGACGAACTGATGCTCATCGAAGCGAAGGTCGCGGCCAATTATCCCCCAACCCTGGTCAATCCACGTCACCATCCTGAATGGATTGTTTTCATTGAATCCGACCGGCTTGTGATTCATTCCGAATCCAAACAATTTAGCCCCGGCGTCTCTTGCGCAGATATAAAGATTATCAATTATCTGCTCCACCAGGACCGGATCGAAAATAAACATGCCCTTCTCGTGAGTCATAACGTGGACAGATTCAAGATCATCATCCGCCATGAACAACGCTTCCTCGTCGAACCTGTCAAGTATCCAGTTTCTTATCTTTGGCATACCGAGAAGCGATGCGGGTATTTCAACTATTTCAGACACCAAGCCTTTCAGGTGGTCGTATTTTTCTCTTTCCTCATCTGTAACCACAAGCGTTGCGTTAGGTATCAGATTTGGCGTTGTGATCGTGTCCCACCTTCCCCGGCTCAGAATCACTTTTCTCATTGAAAAATTCTTGTAAAAAGCGTGCTCCATCGATTACTCTCCCAAGACCGATCTTCTTTTTTCCAACGACATTGCCATACTTCACGTCCGTTATTCCGAATTTCTGCAAGGCCTTAACCCAGTCATAATCATTCTTGAAAACAAGAACGATATAGTCGTAATGTTCATGAGGATATATCTCCATTTCAGGGATTTCATCCTCTTTTGTCACTTTGGGCAGATTAGCACTATTCAATATATCATGAAGGTCTTTCGGATTGTAGCCTGCCAGAATTGTATTTACATTTTTTGCTCTCAGCCTTTCCAGTATCGCTGCTTCCTTGTTTTTGTCCATGTGCGACAGCTCTGGTATTTTGTTGTCACCTAACAATTGCAGCAATTCATCTTCCTCGTTGTCGTAATCCTGAAAATCAACCGGCACTGATTCAAGACCGAGACGTTTTGCCGCCAGCCACCTTGCATGGCCGGAAACGATAAACCCCGACCTGTTGCTGGATGTTATAGGATATCTCCACCCGACCGATCGTATGAGGTCTGCCAGCATACTGACTTGAGTTTCGCTATGCTTGTTAGGATTGTCCGGGTGTGGGACAAGTGACTCCGTCAATACAATTTTGCTGTAAGAGCATTTTATTTTAAGTTCCGACATATCCATCGAACAGACCTTTCTCTCTCGGGCTCAAAGCCTCGAACTCTTCCTTCAGAAAATCTTCTTTTGTCTTACCCATCGCCTTGCCCTTGATAGTATGGCAATCAAAAGCATATCCCGGTATTTCCTTTTTTTCGGCTTCCGTCAGCGACTTTATCATCTTTTCAACCTTCGCATTATTTATTTTGTTCCTGTCGTAAACGAAGATTATAAGATGATCCGAGTCCCTGCACTTCTTTGCCTGTGCCAACAGGATCGCAGCCTTAGCCAAAAACAATCTACCCTCCGGCTTGTCCAGTTTTTTTGCTCCCTGGTTGACGTGCATAAACGCCTTATGAAGTGCCATGACTTCCTGCGTGACACAGCCCGCTATATCTTCTGCCGATATTACCAGCAGTCGTTTCCAGCAGTATCTGACGTATCCGCTCGCCTCCAGCTCTAAAGCAAAATAACCAGCCAGCTCAGCATCGCCCCTGCGGATTGATTTCTGCAAAGCCGACGCAACATCGAAAAGACTATAACCTCTTTTTGTGAACATTCTGTAACCCATAATTTAAGCTCCTTATAAATAATTATATTTATTTCTATTGTAAGTATAGCATTTGCAACCACTTACGTCAAGAATAAAATATAATTTTTTCATAATTTTTTATGGGAATTTTTATGTTTCCAGCGTTTCAAACGAAAAATTGCAGCAATTCAGCGAGCACGCCATGCCGTTTTTATCCTCAACCATAACTATTCTGCTATTGGACTCGATGCAAACAAACGGATATCCAACATGCTCTTTGCCCGGCTTATCGACTGATAAGAACGCACTGAATCTGTCATGTTTACGCGGTGTATATTTTTTCATTTTTCAATTCCTTTTAGAATGGCCCGCCCGCGAAGGAGGGTGAGAAACGAGCGGGCCAACGCTTAAGATCATTCATTACTGCTCGGCTACTCAGGCTGTTCTGCTGTATCGCTCTCTTTTGCGCCAGCAGCTTTGTCCCAATTAGCTACAGATTCAGCCACCTGCAGGCGTGCCTGTTCGATTTCAGCATCGGTGATTTCCTCACCGGCAAGCACCCGTTTCGCAATGTCGGCTATTTCTTTTGCGACACCAACGCCTTCGGCCACTAATTTCAAAATGAGTAAGATTGATATCGTGCTCATAATCCACTTCCTTTCTGAATGTTGTAATCGATTAACTTTTCAAGGACCGTTTGAAACAAACCGATCACGCTCGGACTATCCCTGCCGGCCTTTATCGCCGTTTCCCATTCAAGTAAACACTGTTGGCCCTGGTGTATCAGTATTGTCAACTGCTCTGTTTCTTCCGGGCTGAATTTTCCCGATATCTGCAATGCCGTCAGCGTGTCCACTGTTGCTGAAAACGTTTTCTGTGAAGCCAGCAGATCGGCTTTCGGATTCTCCGCCCAAATACAGCCGGAAGCCAGCAGGAGTAAACACAACAGCAGGACCATAGAATTATTAGTCACCTGCTTTCCGTTTCTCACGTTTGCCATGCCTTTGAACAGATCATAGCCGCCGCCGGCAGACAGTCCGATCAACACACCAGCCATAAGCCAGCTCTCGATACCCGCCAACCAGAAGCTCATAACAGCCAGCCCTATCCCGAGCAGCGGGAAAAGGGGCTTCCTTACTTCCGGCGTGATAATCTTCCAATTCCCGATAATCGCCTTGATGAACTCGACGGCCAGGGCGATCGGCACGGCCATTGCCATCATCAACGGCGTAACAGTAATATCCATTCCACCAAAACTCTGATTCATTTCCGCAAGCATTTTGATTCTCCTTAAAAAAGTTTGGTTAGGTTTTTCTCCCTACTTTTTTCCAGACTTTATGTCTTCCAATAGTTTTTTGCCAATCCGTGAAGCTCTCGTGTTGTCGAAAACACCTTTCGGAGTTTCGCTCCAACACATAGAAGCTTCACCTATGGCTGTCATTATCAGTTCTTCCCAGTCGTTTTGTATGTCTAAGGTCACACCATACCAAACCTCCCGTTTGTTGTTGGCAAGCTCAAAAGCGTCGAGACAAGCCATCATGAACTCAGCAAGGAGAAAATCTGGAGTATTAGAATCATTCTCTCGGCTTTCGCCATTGATTAACTTCGCTATCCCTTTTTCTAATTCCGTTTTTTTCTCTATTGTCATTTCGTTTCTCCTTAAACGTTTCGTTAAAAAAAATGGCGGCAGGAACAATCCAGCGACAAGCCGGCATAGGGATTAACTTTACCAAGTAAAACTTTTTATAGCAGTGTCCCCACCGCCGAGGCCCTTAGTCCATTGGTTCACCTCCTTTCGTTACAAAGCTGTCTATTCTGCATCTTCAACTTTTTCCTTGCCGTCAAAATCCAACTCCGGCTCGGCCTCAAGGAACGTTAGTGCGATCTGCTGCTCGCCCCTGATGTAGTTCGTCAACTGCTGGACCTGGCCGGACGAAAACTGGATGTTGATAATGTCGGGCGCATCGCAGGTCTTACTGATCTTGTAGCCCTTAAGCTTGCCCCTGACCTGAATAGGCGGGAAGTTATTGTCCAGCACTTCCAGGTTGATAGTGAGCAGGACGTCCCGTTCCTTCTTGACCATGTCGGTGATGATCTCATTCTCCTGCCCCGACAGCGACAGGCTCGTCAAAGAGATTTTGTCCTGGTGACACCCTATTGTGAGCTGGTTGATTATGGCCGTCGTGGCAATCGACTTGCCCGCGAACGGTAACGCTTGTTCTTGATTCTTCTTCCTTGCCATGTGACACTTCCTTTCTTTAATTTGGTAATTGGTTAATTAGCTATAGCGCTTCCGAAAAGGCGAACGTTGGGGTCTCTTGTTTTTTTGTCTCGGCCAATTGTCTATCGGCCTGAATATGTAGTTCATCTGCAACCTCGGACATAGTAGTAACTGTTATAAAAACACCGGGCTTTTCATCGCCCCGGCAGTAACGTTTCATGTTTAACTGCTGAACCACAATCGAGTCGTCTTTCCAGATTATGCCGGTCAGGGCATCTTCGACGCCGCGTAAAATTTTAGTCAGATCCGGTATTGTTGTTTTCTCATAGAACCTTGGTGCCGACGATTTGAGGCATCCGGCGTTTCGTCCGGATCCGTAGTGGTTTTTCGGCCTGCTGTATAGAAACACAAGCTCAAGCCTGACCGCTTCGTCCAGCAGTATCATCCGATTTGCCGCCTTCATTGCAAACCACTTGACGCTGTCCATCCAGTTTTTGGTTTTTTTGCAAGCGTGGGTGATAATAATCTCGCCGGTTTTTGGATTATGAAAAGCATTCTTACTGCCGGCCGGCCTTGCTATTCCCGGGACGAAAAATGAAATCGGTAGAGCCATCAATTCCCTTCTTTCAGGACTATTGTATCTTCTTTTATTTCATACTCTTTTATAAATGAGAACAATCGCTCGATCTTGTGCTCGCAATCTTCTTCTGGCGTTTCATTTTTATAACAACGGTCTATGGCCCTTTTTAATTCTGTATGAATTAAGATGGTGTCATTGCTTTTGTCCCATAAGCTATCTAAGAAATCCATAAACGAATCCATTATGTCGAATTGTTCAAGATTTCCTGGAAAGTGACATTTGAAAGCCATCTCAGCTAACATCTCTCCAAAATCCCTTAGATACTCATTTTTTTCGCTTCCTGAATGTCTTCTAATTACAATTTTGTCATGGCACCATCCATCAGGATTGGAGGTTCTCTCAAAAGTAAGAGTGTTTATTATTTCAGGCATCAGTCACCTTCTTTCTCAACCTCTCGAAAATCATCGCATTGACAGTGGATGCAGTGTGTTGGCTTGGTCTCCCACTTACTACCGCAACGCTTGCAGACGTAGACAGTAACACCCTTTTTCTTCTTGGCTTGGTGCGTCGGCCGGTTCGGGTTGTTCTCGGCCTGCTCTTTCATATTCGCCGCGTCTACATATTTGCCATCCTCTTGCTGCGCGGCCATATCTCGCAACTTCCGGGCCTCCTCTTTGTTGCCTTTGTAATCCTGGACGGCGGCGGCCGCCAGAAGCTCGTTATTAAATGTGCCAAACTTGAGATTCTTTTTCTGTTTGCCGTCCCAGACGTTCGCTCTGTATGTTATCGTGCCGTCTTTCTTTGGTTTGCCCCGCGTGACGCCCTTGTGCTGCGAAAACTGGTTCCGACGCCCGCGGAGTCCGGCGATATGTTTGGGCTTTGTCTTTTCAGCCACCCGCTTTTTATACGGGCCGCGGGCCTTCTTTGCGATCGGCTTATCAACCAACTCTTTTGCCGTCTCCTGGTTTTGTATGAACGGCTCAAACGAAGCTTCTGTCGGCTCGAACTGTGAGCAGATATCGTCGCCGAGCAAAAGGTCCGACTCCGATCCGTCCCTGGTGCAGATCAAAGAGACCAGCTTGACAGTCCGCACGTCCCTGACCAGATAACACTTACCATCCTTTCCCATGAAAAACTTGGTCTGCTTAATCATTTCTTCCGTGATCATTTTTGTTTCTCCTTAAATACTCTTGCCCTGTACCCGATTTCCTCATCCATCCTTGAAAAGAAAACGGCCAACGGATTTCGACCGCTTTTTGATTCATTCGCAATATCCGCCACCCGCCTAAACACACCATCATCGAACCTTTTCGCCAGCACCTGCAGGTTGAGCCAGTTGTTGAGATTCCTGATTGCCGACCTGTCAGACTTCGAGCGTGTTTTTAAGATACCCTCCAGTACCGAGACGAACCGAAGCGAAAACGAATTAGATTGAAAATCTCCGAAATTCGTCTCATCACCATTATTGCCTGCCTGTGAGTTTTGCTGTGAGCCTTGAGATTCCGGGAGTGTTTCGTTTCGTTCTGTTTCGTTCTGTTCGGTTTCGTTTCGTTTCGTTTCGTTATATAAGCCGCCGCTTTTTTCCTGATTTTCCAGGAATTTCACGGAGTTTTCAGGGGCATTTTCACAAGTGCTTGTATTATCAGTGCTTACGGCTTTTGCCTCATTTTCGTTTCCTGATTTTCCAGGAATTTCCTGATTTTCCAGGAATTTCACGGAGTTTCTGGAATTTTCGGGAGACACCTTTTGTATCCACCCAACCCCTTCATCGACAAGAACATTTAATGCAAATTCAATGCTTTCTTCGGGGACAGATAGAATCAAGGCTAGATCTTTTATCGTGGCCGGTTTCCCTCGGGCATTAAGCAGTGATCCCCTGTTACCACCAACCTCGTCGCCCGCAATTTCCAGGAATTTATGGAAAAGCCCAAAAACCTCAAACGCCCTATCACCTGCCCGCCGCTGCATGGCAGCAAATCCGGCACTGCGAGACCGGCCGTGCCGCTTTGACCGGATATACTCAAGCGGCCTGACACGGAGCTTGTCGCCCACCCTTGCCGGCTGCCCCTTATCATTGACTTCGTAGCGCTCAATCCATTCAGTTATGATATACATAGCTTCCCTGCTTATTCGTTCATTGCTGCATAACGTCTCGCGTACTCGACTGGTTGTTCTATTTCCTCGAAAACCAGGTGCCCGCACTTCGGACAGGGCGGCCTGGGCGGAGACATTTCATAGCCGCAACCCCTACACTCGTACCATGAAATAACCGGACCTCTCAGCTTGATTATCTCTGCCTCTGCAATCCCCCGGTGCCTGCGGTCCTCGGCCTCCTGTTTTTCGTTTCTCTTTTTAAGTTTAAGCTGAAAGCGCTGCTTTTTTGCCCGCTCTAACCGATGGCGCCTGCAGGTCTTTTTGAGATTGCGGATTGCTTTCTTTCTGTGCTCCGGATTGTTCTTTCGCATCAGGTTAATAAGGCCGTGGCGGTCAATCAATATCAGGTTCTTTGGACGATCATCCATCGTGTCGCCGTTTGTGTGGGCTACAATTTTGCCGTCGGGGATGGGGCCGTTTTCCTTTTCCCAAAGATATCGGGCACAAGGTATCCATTTATGCTTTCCCTGTATGACCCCTGAGACCTTTATCCATCTGGATTGCTTGCCGCACTTATCGTTGCGGATAGAGATTGCTCCTGTGTGTTTATGATTTGTCGGCAAGTGGCCTTTGTGGAACTCGGTTGCCCGCGAAAGGTGCATCCCCTTCATGTTCTTATTCCACGTCTCGCGTCCCTTTTTGAATTGCGTTGACTCGCTGCCCTTAACTAATTTTCTTACAGCGATTTGCCTGTATTGCCCCTTCGACATCCGCGTATAGATAGCCCTCATAATCGTAGAGTACGCGCAATGATATTCTTGCGTGAGTGCGATTAAGGTAACATTGGTAGTTTCAAGCCGTTCGACGATCCTTTCGGCGTCCGCCATGACCACGTCTGCGTTTCCTCTATACGCTCCCATTGCTTCCTTGCTCTTTTAACGTCTTATTATTTCAGAGAATCCTGAAACTGTTTTTCTTACCAAGTATTCTGCGGGGCTCATTGGTTTCGGACAAACCCGCATCTTGCCATCCTCAATAACAACCATGCAAAAATTATCATCGCGTTCGACAGGAACCGGAAACGGGGCAAACCAGAACCGCTCGAAACATTCGGCACAGTACCAACAGCGACAATCATGGCCGGAATCGTTCGATATGGCCGTTATGATCTCGCCGAACACAAACCGCTTATCACAATAGATACACGGCTGCCATTCGTGCCCTGTCGCTATGATTTGCTTAAATATTTTCATAAAATTTCAAACTCTTCATTGGGGAATATCTTCTTTAGCCCTTCTTTTGCTCTACATCTTTGCTCTTCGATTTGCTCATTTATACTAAGCCCGTAAACAGGTACGCCATTTTTAGCTGCCCGGTCCAGCTCCGCCTGATCGACCGGATTGACTGCCGATGATTTTAGTTTGTTCGGGAAAGGCAAATTCCAGTTATCGATTATAGCCTGCCAGCCGATCTCGTCTGGCACGGCATCGCTGCATCTCGATTTCATAATCCCGGCGAATTGCTCCTGGATATGAGGAAAGGCCAAACTCTTCGGCCCCGATTGGGCCAGAAGAAGATTCACAGGATACGTATTGCGAAGGAAATCGTGCACGGCACAATTTATACACAGCCCCTTCGGCGACTTGCCGCGCTTGAGCATTTCAGCCTTCGACCCGGCAACAGGATCGACCTTGCACCGGGCCCCGCACCGCGAGCAGTGACTTGTTTGCTCTGTATCAAAAAGATTAAGCTGATTCATATTTGACTCCACTCATTCGCCGCCTGCTTCAAAGCTCGGTTAAGCCCATCCATGAGCAAAGCCGGAACTATTCATCAAAACCTAATGGAGAATTTGGTGGAGAAACACCGCCCACTGTACACTTTGCGTCTTTTACTACTGCTTTGCCGAGTTGTTCTGCAAGAAACTCAATGCTTCGTTTTATGGCACAAACGTGGCCTCCGTTTACTGCGGAAGTATTGAAATTCTTTTCGGGGAACGAACCCATCATTTTGATACTAATCATGCCCATGTATGCAACTCCTTTCAATATGTGATTATCCTTAAAAACCAGCTTGGGGCGGTGAGGATTTAGCTTTACTGTGACGAAATCAGCTCACTGGGATTGCATGCACCCACCGTACAGTCAATACGGTATTCCGCTCTTCGCAATCTGCCGCCCCTTGCCGGTTATTCACTTGTCAACGAATTTCAGGTTTCTTAAAATGTGGACCAGAACAAGTCCAGCAAAACCAAAGCCTACAAAAATAACATTTATAAGCGTGCATAATACTTATCTTTCTGTCACACGATGCACAGGTCACTTTCACCAGAATTCTATGAGGATATATTTCTGAGTTTTGTAACCGTAATATTGCTCGTTTCTTTTCAATTTCGTCACACACGATTCTTTGGCAGCCTTTTTGAGTTGTTCAAAACCCATAATCCTTATTACTTTTCAAAAATAAGGCAGGGCGGCCATAAGCTGACACAAAAGACCGCCCGCCTATGGAGAAAATCATGACGTCCTCGTGACTTTCCCCTTAACCACCTGGAACACCCGCAGCCAGTCTGGCGTATTTGCCTCTGAATAATCTTTGTCATTACTGGCGAAAACCAGCACGTTCTTGATGTTGCACTCATTCACCGCCTCGAAGAAAGCATTTGCATTGTCTGAAACAAGAATCTCGAAGCCGTCCAGGGCCGCGATGCCAACGCCGGAAATCTCTGCCAGAGCCATAGCCATAACGCAACCTGCCCTGTACTGCTCGGATGCACTTGCGTATTCGATGGAGACATGTTTTGAGACGCCCTCCGGTACCAGTGATATCTCTCCATTGTCACTCCATGTCAGTGTCGGCATATTCCATAGCCTCAGCAGGTTTTCGTTGATCGGCAGCTTGCGTCCGCCCGCGGCTATCGCCGACTTGACAGGCCCGCCGTTTTTCAACGCCTCATCGATGCGGTCGCATTCTTCAATCAGCTCATCAAGCTTCACCGCATTCTTCCCGGCCTGCTCAAACTCAGCTTCGGCCGTCTTGAACCTTCGGTAGTTTGCGATATTGGCTTGCAGGACGCCCCGCTGCTCTGTGAGATTTTTGAGCAGATCTTCCGAACCTTCTTTGTATTCAACCCCCTTGAACTTCTGATTCAATTCCTTGCGGCGTTCTTCGAGTGTGGCCATCGCCGATTCGCAGGCCGCGTTCTGTCTTACGATCTCATCGCGGTCAATCAGCCTGCCGTGATATTTTTCGAGCCATTCTTCGAGCTGTTTGTGGCGAATTGTGAACGAATCCCGTTTCCTTGCCCCTTCACATAACGGGCACTTGATGTTAGCTCGCCCGTTTTCCTTTAGTAGAAGCGATTCGATAAGGTTGCAATACACGCTCGCCATCGTGATCTCGTCGGCGGAAATGCCCGGTGGCAAATTCGGCACCTTCTTGATTTGGCCTTTGAGTTCATCGATTTTCTTTTCCGTAACCATTAAGTCGGCTTTGATTTCGAGCTGCTTTTTGGCCTCTGCGATGATCTCGCCGCCTTTGGCGATCCTGTCTCCGAGAATTTTGATGGCTTTTTCGTCCTCGGCAACGGCGTAACCATTCTCAAGCCCATAGTCGCCGAGAAGCGGTTGCTTGTCGGGCAGCTCCTTCTTTGTCCTTTTGATCGCACGCCTGCTCTCGACAACCTCGTTCCTGAATGCGTCCACGTCGAGAACATCAACACCGCTCGCCTTTATCTCTGCAAGCAGCGATTCATTGATATCGCCGATCTGCAAAGCGATGGCCGTCCTGATAACATCTTTCAGTCCGCCGCCAAGAACCTCGGCGAGGACCTTGCCCCGCTCTTTGGCGGGCAACGCAATGAATTCGTGGGGATTCAGGCAGTATCGAAGCAATGACTTTGCATCAGATCCGCCCGGCGTGCTGATTGTTCGCCTGATCGAATTGATTTCCCCCGTTTCCTTATCGACCATATCAAGCTCAACCAGCATGCCGTTGTCGCCACGAGACAGGTTGCGCGCCTCGTTGAATTTACTCATAGCGCGGCACTTGCCTGTCAAAGCAAACTGTATAGCGTCACGGATAGACGATTTGCCCTGGTTGTTCTTTCCCACAAACAGGGACACCGGCCTGTCAAACTCAATGTCGGCTGCCGGCAGACCGACAAAGTTTTTGATTTTAAGATTTTTCAACTGCATGATTTTCTCCTAATTCATTTTTAAGCACTTCCACAAAAACGTCGCGAACACCAACCGTCCCCCCTGTTTCTTCTCGGTGCCGGGCATAAGCTGAGAGCAGTTTGTCTGCTAATTTTTCAAAGTTTTGCGTGCTCATGATTTTCTCCTTTCAACATTTCTGCTTTTTCCTCAAACGTAGCCAATTCGTCGGCGATAGACATCAATTTACATACAGGATTATGATAGTAAGCATTAGCCAAGGACTTACCGTAGCGCGATTTCTGGCTGGCGGCCTTTTGACCTTTTGTCATATCCTTTGGATCTTTCGAATGGTCTCCTCGAAGCGGGTATTCGCCATTTGGATCGTCCTTTTTGTCTTGGAACTCCTTGAGACCATAGATCCCCATGTGGAACTTAATCATCATTTCCTCAAGCTTCTCAAGCTCGATGAACTTTTTGATCCGGGCAATCGTTAGTTTTGCGTGCCCTTTTTCTTTATCGCGGTTGTTTGCCCATCCATCGTCGGCCTTGGTTCTTACATAGGCCCCAATCTTGCAGATGTCGTGCAACAAGCAGGCAATGATGATATTCTCCAGCTTTATCTTGATTGGCATTTGTCCATAACCTACTTTTTTGCTTGGACTAAACTTTGCGACAAATTCACAAACCAACTCACAAACCCGTAAGCTGTGAAATGCCAGCCCTCCCGCATAGCTGCCGTGAAATCTTGTCGATGCAGGGGCTTCAAAAAAGCCCTCGTCTTTCAGATAATCAATCAGCGATTCGATACCGTCACGGTGCGTGCTTCTCAGCAATTCAATAATTTTTGCTTGCGTATCATTCATTTTCTGATTTCCTTTCTGTTGAAAACTTAGTGCGTCTGGAAGGGTTGCCGCTGCTGTGTAATTTTGATAATCGTTCCAATTGTCGTCACAGTGATACACAACAAAAACAAACTTGTTATTCCAAGATTTTATGCGGCCCTTTTGACGTTTTCCGAAAGCCGGGCAGTATTCAACCCACCGTCCGACGTCACTTTCTTTTAGGGATTCGATTTCAATCATTCCGATACCTTCTTATCCAAAAAGCGGGGCTGCCACCTGTCGTCCGTGACTATCGCTGGCGGCCCCTGGGCAAAATTAGATGTCTTAAAACAGGTTCGATTGCAGGCATTAGTCCTCGTCCGGCTCCTCTTGCTCTGATTCCGGCTTGGGCTGAACTTCTGGCGACGCCGGTTGCGGCTTTTCTGGAGCCTTTTCTTTCGGTGGGCCAAACTTGACTTCCAGTCCACTGTAGCTCATATCCATAGCAGTGACTTCAAGGGGTATCTTAAACATGTCACTCAGATTCCGCGACATCATGAGCATTGCCGTTTCTTTTGAAAACTTAATTGTTGTATCTTCGAACATTTTGTTCCTCACTTTCTTTTCTTTAATTTTCAATGCCACTTGCTATTTTCCACGAACTTGAATACTCATCGGGATTGTCTAATGGTGAAGGTGGACTTGATACGCCAATATGCTTTCTATCCCCACATTCTTCACAGTAAAACCGTCTTGGCTTATTATTTTCATCAAAAGGATTAGTCACTCTCATAGGTTCACCACAACTCCGACAATAGGCCCTAAAATACCTGCTCCCTTTTATTCTTTGTCCATGCAATTCATTCAAAATAGGTTGCTCTTCGCGCCGGCGGTTTGGAGCCTTTCCTTTTGCTCGGCGACTTTCTTGTTTGTCTCTTCGTCTCGCAGCTCGGGATCGACCGGCTCGGGATCGCCCTGGCCTTCGTTATCATCTTCGGCAGTTTCCGGTTCCGTTGGCTCAGTCTCAGGCTTAGAATCACCGTTACCGCCATTCTGTGCTTGCTGTCGTTCCTGCAGACGCTCTTTAAGTGCGTTGACGCCGGATTTTGTGTCTGTCTCGACTTCCCTGGACTCAACATTTCTGCTTAAATGAGCCTCAGCATCGATATAATCATTACCGACCTCTTCCGGGAAAGCAGCCCTTAGCGCAGCCGCCTCCGCACAGTTGCCGCAGAGCATGGACAGTCCGCGACGTCTGACGACCAATACTCCACTCGGGACACGACAACACCACACATATCCGTCTGTATTGTCGCGGATCAAAAGACCGCCCTTCAGTCGGCCCTGGCTTTGGCTGGTACGGAGCATCTTGATTTGCTCCTTGCTACTCACGGTGATGCACCAATTTGGACCGCCAATATCCGACGTGCGTTCCTTTCGGCTGCTCACTGAATAGCCCGCAATGCAGGCTGCAAGCTCGAATACCCCCAGCGTCTGCGGACTTGACGAATAAAAACGGCGCGCCGTTTTTGATGTGCAGCCATCAAATCCAATCATTGAATCGACAAGCAACCGCGCCTGGCGACGGCTCATTGTCAGAACGGCATCTCGGCTCAGGTCACCACTTTCAGTCGTCAACCCGCCGGTCGCACCGAACGAAAACCGGAAAATCGTCTTATCGAATCGGGTGACAATGACCCGACCGGACGCTTCAACCGAATCTCCTGCGCACCGCCGGATTTGTTTTCCGTGGTGCATTCCCAGAGATTCAATCTCGGACACCTTCCGTTGACGACTGACGCCGATCTGGATTTCGTTTGCATGTCGATACCCATCACAAACGATCGCTGCTGCCAAAATAATCTGCTGGTCGCTGAATTCTGCATCCTCAGTGGAACCGGTGATCGACAGTGGAATCACGTGGCCGCCGGATGATGTGCTGCGCTCGAACACGTCCCGCGCCGAGATCTTTCCGATGGTCGTAATCATGTCGTGATTCGGCGTCACGCAGAAATTCAGCGCATTGCCGTCACAGACGATCATTTCGCCGTCATACTTCCGAGAAAATGGGACGACGTCCGTCGGCGTCAATCGACCTTCGACAACCTGCATGATCCGGCCCGTAACAAAACCGAATGGCTGAAAGCCCTGGTCCGTCAACACTTGGGTTTCGGAATCAAAACACTTGTCAATCTGGCCGCGAGGCCGTTTCTGCCACATACTATTCGGAGTGCCATTGCGGTCCTCGCCATAAGTTTCAAGCCAAAAAACCTGCGGACCGGCATAAGCCACCCTGTGGCCCTTGAGCATCCGATAGAGGGTCACTTGCGCCCATTCAGGGAATGTCACTGTTTTCTTATAGGCGCCCTTCTTTTCGTCCACTCCCTCCCATGTTTGCGTCTGCATCGGGCCAAATTCTGTTTTGTCCCGACCTGCATAGTCTTTTGTCCGGTGGGCGGTGGTCCGAACCTCGCCGATGCCCGGCCAAATGGTATCAATATAGCATCGTCTTTGTTTGTCCCAAATAGGAACGATATGGATGCAACGTTTGAAGGGGTCCAGTTTACGAGCCTTGCAGTAACTCAATGCCAGAACCACCGACTCAGTGGACTGCGCGTTTGGAAAGATTGCCTCGACCAATGCTTTCCATCCAGAGCGGTCAATTCCGAACCTTTCCTCTATCGCCGGATGATAGGGCAAACGAGGCCCCGCGATAATAGGCAAATTATCCTGCTCTTTATCAGGAACATTGTTTGTTTGCTGTTTTTTAGACATGATTTTCTCCTTACAATTTAATTGATGATAGGTTGTATTCTCTTTTAACTTTTTTCAGCCTCGTATCACGGCACTTCGATATCTTCGTGTACTTGGCTGCAATTTCCGGCAGTTCCTTTCGAAGTCTCTCTACATCAATGAGACGCGAGCATTGCTCGAAATAGGTGAGCATCATAGGCTTGCCATCCAAAGCAAACGTGCCGGCCTCGGCGTCACCCAACGCTGTGAGCATCGCAGACCTGGCATCCTCAAGAACGGCCTCTGCCCATTTAACTTTGCCCTTTGCATCCTCATATTCCTTGACCAGCTTGGCGTCAAGCTCAACGGTCTTATTGGGGACACGTTTGATTCGTTTAATAAACTCGGGGCTTGGCGTGATGTTTTCTGGCGGTGTATCGTTTTCAACACAATCCCAAAAATCCAAAGCCGCCTCCAGAACCGCATCGTTGATAACCGGATCCCGTTTGACCTCGTACATATTGAAGCCCTTTCCTCCGAGGAAGGCGGGCACGTAACAGACGCTACGGTCGGTGCATATCATGTGGACGTGGCATTGAATTAGTATCCCGTCAGGCAAATGGTCCGAGCCGGCCTCACCCCATCCGTCAGTAAGCGGCCCGAACAGTCCCGACGTTTTAGCTTCGACCGGATCGTCCGTACTGATAATCTGGGCGTCAAGATGATCTATCAAGTGGAACTCTTCCAAAAACAGTTCGACGTTTCTTCGCAATGGGCCGAGCTGCTTTTCCGCCCAGTCAATCACTCCCGGCTCAAAAAGCGTCCCGGCCAGCATAGCTTCGTTAGGCTCGAAATCGCTCGTTCGATTTGTCTTGTCTAACCAAATGTCGTGGGCGTTCTTGTATTTGTCAAATCCAAGAATTGCGGCCATATCAGAAGAACCGATATAGCCCTTACGCTTCAATCGTTCTTCTTCTGTAATTGGCATGATCTACTCCTATGACAGTTTCTCTGTCGCCGCCCTCACAACCTCAACCAACGTCGCTGGGCGATCACTCTCCGGCTCGGGCCTGCAAGCTTCGCAATACAGCAGCCCATCCTCCGGATCTTCCTTTACACAACCCTTGCAGCCTACGCATCCGCAGATGTCACAAACTTCAGCGCAGCCATGATGAATCCGCAAATCGCAAGACTCGCATTTATCAAGCTCGTAATCGTAAATCATCGAACCACAAGCATTGCAATCACCAACCTCATCAGGAGTTGTTGGATTATATCCGCATGCAAAACGATCTAAATTAACCGACACGACTCTCTCCTTTTAATTCTTCAAATATAATCCCGAATCAGCAAGTTTTCTTTTTATTTCTCTAAGTCCCACCCCGCCAATGCCACGATAGCCGCCCAACTTCCGTGAACGTAGTTGGATCAATTGCCCAATAGTATTTATATGTTCCCTCTCAAGAACATTACTTACTCGTACAGAAAAACAAAAAGAGGACACGGGGCGTGAAAGCATTTCTTCGGGCGGGTCATCTTTAGATTGAAATTCCCCACACCAATCGCTCTCCATTATCTGTGGCCATACAGCAAAATCAGGCCAATCATTTACGAGCATATCAGCATATCTTTGTGTATCTTTTATGGCACACATACTCTCAATGATCCTTGGGCTATTTCTATGACATTGAAACCAGTCCTCGTCTTCTTTGTAACAATATTTACATTCAGAACACTTCATGCTTTACTCCGTTTCGTTCGATTTCCGCCATGCCTTTGCGGGGCATAAAATACGCAATTATCATCCAAATCACTGCAACGATTATTCGTTTCATGGCTTACTCCCTATTATGGTAACAACAACATTTCGAACGCCCCATTCAAGAGCGAGTTGATGTCCTGTTTTGCCCCCAGAATCGCCAAAGAAAACATCAATTTTGCCGTCTTTGATAGCGCCACCGCGATCCAGTACCGGAACTCTGCCGTAGCCGGGTATGTCAATCATCGTGCCGAAAGGTATCGACTTGGGCGCCGCACAGAACCTGTCGCCCGGACGGATAACATGACCTGATGCCGTGATTCTTTGCCCCTTGCTATTAACGCCTTTTGTGGCCCAGCTATTGCAGCATTTAGAACAGGGACAGTAAGCAGTCACTCGCATTGTTTTTGCAATAAAAGACTCCGGCGAATTGACCACGCTGGCCAACGGAATTGTCTCGCCGGAATCCTTGGCATGAACGTTCTCAAGATACCAGACGTGAGACGCGAAACCGATTACAGTCCCACAGATTACCGTCAAGATGAATT
>Ga0307380_10000455_pt1 | contig 64694 bp, 50 predicted proteins | sample UN3MG_FD_202239 | JGI IMG/M metagenome (GOLD analysis project Ga0307380, IMG submission 202239) | Soil microbial communities from Risofladan, Vaasa, Finland - UN-3 | ecosystem: Environmental > Terrestrial > Soil > Coastal area > Acid sulfate soil | place: Finland: Risofladan, Vaasa | collected... | reverse complement strand
CGATGGATGACTTCGAGGAGATCACGCTCGACTATCCGGACATCATTTTCGAAAACCGCGAGGACCCCGAGACCCGCCTCTTCCGAACCGCGCAGGGCGTTGACCCGGTGATCATCTATCGCAGGATTGCGGACTAGAGAGGGATCGGCTGCGGAATCGCAGCATGAATCCATCTACCCAGATATCTATCGCCAGGTAGACCAGCCAGAGGATCGCTGCAAAGGCGATGATCAGTGGGCTGACGGTCGGGCGGAAGCCTAGTTCCAGCACGGATAACCACACCTGCTCCGGGCGCTGGATGAGGTCCCAGCTATTGAACCGCAGCACCAGTCCCAGGTAAACCCCGATTGACATCAGCAGAAAGAAAGGCGAGCCCCAGACCCACAGATTCATGCCCTTCAACTTCGCGATGCGGGCGATGGGCCGAATTGACAGCGCAAATGCCAGCACTCCGATGCCGCTGAATATGATGTAGAAGAGCGTGATCTCCATGAGCAGGACGACGTCCGCCGGGTTGTTATGCACGCGAGCGGCGAAATGCCCATAGTCAATGATAGTGAGGAAATGCCGCCACTCGGTGAGGAGGTAGCAGGTGTTCGGCAGGAATGCAAGCCAGGCCAGACCAAGGATGAAGACGGGGACTTTCAGCAGCGGGCGGATCGAGCCATCTTTGTTGACAAGCAGGCGGATGATGTACGCCAGGATGACAGGGATGCCGGCGAGGGATATGTTCACGATAAACCAGTGTATTTGGTAACTCGAGATGATCACTGATTAGACTACGCAATCTCCGAGGTCGATGGTTCCGCTACTCGTTTAGCGGAGCTGCAAAGCTAGCGCACATCCATCCGCCGACCAACACGCAGGCCGGGAATAGTTGCAGCATGCGCGGTATGGCGCTGAGCGATATCTGGAAGGTCGCCATGTAGGTCGCCGTATCCACCAGCCCGTGAGCCGCGCAGCCTACAATGAATCGGATGACCAGATACGAGCCGACAAGCCCTACGAGCGAGTAATTGGCGTCCGACCGCAAGAATGAGATGAATCCGTACACCAGGAGCGAATACACTGGCCCGACGAACATGGTGGCGAGCAGCAGGATGAGAACGTCCGAAAAGTCGTTCTCATAAAAGTTGATGACCCTGTATACCGCCATCAGCAAGCCGGACATGAAGAGAAGCGGAAGCAGAGCGCCCAGCCAGGCTTCGGGCTTATAGTGGGCGAGCGCTATTCCTCCCGCAAGCAAGATCAGCATGACCGACAGGTATTTCTGAAACCGAATGCCGAATGGGACGACCTCGGGGGTGTCAATCTTTATGGGCTTCAGGTGCGATGCCTTATGCGTCGGGAGACCGGCATTCGGGTCTTCCTCCGTGACGGCGACCGAAGTCGTGGGCTCGCGGCCGGTTGGTGGAGCGGCGGGCATGACGGTGGTCGGTTCGGCAGCGCTCTCCTTATGAGGACCCACCCATCCCGTGGACGCTTGGATCGGCGCGGATGGAGTCTCCTCCGCCGGTGGAGCGGGTTTGTCGGGTTCTTCCTTACTCGGGCCTACCCAGCCTGTGGACGTATGGACCGGCTCTGCAGGATGCTCCTCCGCCGGTGGAGCGGCTTCTTCTTTGGGGGGCGCCAACCATCCGCTGGATGTATGGATCTCAGCGTGGGGGGTCTCTTCCGCGGGAGGAGGAGCCTCAACTCGCTTAGGCCCTACCCATCCACTTGATGGTTCACTCGGCTCCTTAAGAGTGTCTGCCGGCGGGGCAAGGCTCGTGGTCTGATGCGGCGGCTGGCTCGGAGTCGGACTTGGAGGCGGGGCTGCCTGAGGAGGAGGCGCGAGTGACTTGGTGTCCGCAGACGAAGGAACCGCGCCGCTGGCGGTAGGAATCTGAGGGGCTAAGGGCCGTCCGCACCACTCGCACTTCTTATCATCTTTGCTATCCATCCCACACCATTTGCAGTACATGGCCTGATCTCCTAAATGGGTGTTAGGTTATGGGTTTTGGGTGATAGAGCTCCCTAAAACCTAGAACCTACAACCCAGTTCATTCGGGCATCCGGCTGGTCTTGAAGCTATTCAGAAATCCGCCGAATGCGTTGAACATCTGGTCATATTTCCGGGCCGGGCTTACCATCTTCAGCGCCAGGTAATTCTCGCCATCCCAGAGGGAGACAATGATCCCTTTCATGTTCCGACCCATCATGCCGTTCCAGGACCGGTACTCGAATGTGGTGTAGTAGGCGTCCATGCCGGCGACCGTCATCTTGCGAGTCTCGGTGCCCTTGAAATGCCCCAACTGCTCCTGCATGGTTTCGATCATCTTCTCGTGGTAGTATTTGAGCGGATCCTGCACCCTCAGCTTCAGGATCTCCACCATCAGCCCGCCGCCCATGGAAGCTACGGCGGAAATGTACGATCCCTTGGCAGGGTAGAACTTGGCCTCGAATTCGACGGCCTGGCGATTGATCTCATCCTTCTCCCACCCCGACGGGTAAGCAAGCGAGAAACCGCCTTCCTTCGAGACGTATGGCTGCCAGGATTGAGGTAGTGAGGCATCCTTCTTCTCTGAGGCAATAAGGCCGACGACAATGACATTCGCCAATATTCCGACGATCAGTAACCCTGAGAACAACCAGCGTCGTTCCATGAAGCACCCCCCCGGATGGCGCATTGCTAGCTCTTTATTCGTGCTCTAGCCTGAATTTCCTCCAAATGGGTGTCGGGTGTTTGCGATCCCTAGCACCAAACACCCAGCACCTAAGCTCTCGCTTCCGTCAGGAACACATCCACATTCTCAGGCGGGGTGCCGATGATGAGAGGGCTGCCGTTCGCGATCACGAACGGGCCGAAGTCGGCGACCTTCTTCTGACGGCGGACTTCCTCGCGGATTTGATCGGGGGGCCCTCGCTTGAGGAGTAGGCTGTCGGCGTTCCCGATGAGGCACACCTCCGGCCTGAGGGTCTTCCGAATCTCGACCGGATCGAGGACGAAGCCTTTCTTACTCTCCTCGATCATCAGGGCGGCCATGCCCAGGCTGTTGATGAGTTCCATGTTCGGGCGAACGTCGCCCAGCCAGTAGCCGATTCCCAGCATCCCGGCCTTCCGGACCTCGGCATAGAACCAGCGCTTGGTGTCGCCTTCCAGGCGCTCGTGCATCTCGGGCGAGAGGAGGTCGAGGCTCCCGCCAAATCCCTCGGAGAAGATGTACGCGTGCGCGCCGCACTCCTTCGCAGCCCGAACGTCCGTGAGGAATCGCTCGCAGGCCTTGAAGATGTAATGGGAGACGAGGTCGGGCTTCTCATGGCATGCGACCATGGTCTCCTCGAAGGAGTGATCGGACAAATGGCATCCCGCCGCGCCGTCGTTGATGGCGATAAGCACCCGGTCGCCGTACTCGCGGGCGATGATCTCCATGTGCTCGAAGCGCCCGGATCGAAGGATGTCATCTGCCGTGCAAGGACTGGCGGCGAAGTAGTCGTCAATCTCCGACTTGGAGGTCAATCGTAGCTTGGGGACTTGGTCAATCCAGGGGACGTCAAGCTGGTAGTCGTCCCGAATCCGAATCCATTTAGAGTCGTCTGCATTGCGGATGAAGGCTTGGCCGTCCTCGACCTTGCGAGGCCGATTCCAGAATCCCTTCCAACCTGCCGAGCCGAGGTGGATCCAATCGGGTTTGAAGCGCTCGTAGAAGTTGCGCTCGATCCCGGCAAGCTCCGGGCCGCCCTGGTAGTACTGGAACTTCGGATGGAAGCCCGCAAGCTCGACCTTATAGTCGCCCCAACTGTGGAGGACTGCCGGAGCACTGATGGTTTCCCCGCTCAAGACTCGCATCATCCGGTCTTTGGCAATCACTCTTTCATCGTGACGGTCTTCATCTTGTCGCCGATCTCGATCTTGTCAACATATTCCATACCCTTGATGACCTTGCCGAAGACGGTGTAACCGCCGTCCAGAAACGAAGCGTCATCAAGGCAGATATACCATTGACTGCCGGCGCTATTGGGCGCCTGGGATTTCGCCATCCCAACCGCCCCTCGTACGTGCGGGTTCTTGCTCGGCTCGTCCTCAATCGTGTATCCCGGCCCGCCCATACCGGTGCCCTCGGGATCGCCGGTCTGGACAACGAACCCCGGCTCGACCCGATGGAACTTCAGGCCGTCGTAGAATTTCTCATTCACCAGCTTGATAAAGTTGTTGGCGCTGATCGGCGTCTCTTTGGTATACAACTCCATCTCGATCGTGCCACCTTTCGCTAGCTCGATAACGGCGACCGGATTGTTCGGCTTCTGCAGTGCCGAGTAAGCCAAGACTACACCTCCAATGATTATTAGGGATATCGGAATCATCAGTATCTTCTTGATAGGACTGATCTTTGGTGGGCCCGGCTTCGGCTGAACACGTTGCTTCTTCCGTTTTGCCACTCACTTACCTCCGGAACAATGACTGTAGAAAGGGTATCACCTTCACGCAAACTGGTCAAATCCGTGATCGAATACCCAAGCACGCGTACGGGTCAAATCCGTACGCTAACATAACACGAATCCGGCTGAAAGCCGGGTGATCGAGCCGACTTCCCCAGTCTGCTTCAGCAGAGTTCGTGGTGTGATAGCGTCGGGATTTACCCCGACGCGGACGTTGGGTGCAGTTCCAAACTGACGTGCCCCAGGTTAGACAAATCCGGCCGGTGGTATTATACTTATGCCACTAGCAAGCCTAACGGAGGACGACGCCATGCCCGAGGCAGACAGCGCCAAAGAGAAGAACTTCTACCTGGATATCCCCATGAAGTCCGAGCCCTTCTTCCTGCGAGGGTGCAACTCGCTCGACTGGGGGCTGAAGAACCGCCTGTCGAACATCTTTAACCCCGAGAGCGGCCGAACCGTGATGCTGGCGATTGACCACGGCTATTTTCAGGGGCCGACGACCGGTCTCGAGCGGGTTGACGTGAATATCCTGCCCCTCATCCCATACGCCGACACGCTCATGCTCACGCGAGGCATCCTGCGAACGATCATCCCACCCACCTACACTCGAGGGATCGTGCTCCGGGCGAGCGGCGGGCCAAGCATCCTGAAGGAGCTGTCGAACGAGCAAATCGCCCTCGACATCGAGGATGCGATCCGCCTGAATGCGGCGGCGATGGCGGTTCAGGTGTTCATCGGAGGCGAGTATGAGACTCAGTCGGTGGCCAATATGACCAAGCTCGTGGACCTGGGCAATCGCTATGGGATCGCTACTCTGGCAGTGACGGCGGTCGGCAAGGAGATGGTTCGTGATGCGAAGTACATGCGGCTCGCCACCCGCATCTGCGCCGAGCTGGGCGCGACTTACGTGAAGACCTACTACGTGGAGGAAGACTTCAACACGGTGGTGGCTTCGTGCCCCGTGCCGATAGTGATCGCTGGTGGGAAGAAGCTGCCCGAGTTGGATGCCCTCAAGATGGCATCGAATGCCATCAAGGCCGGGGCGCTGGGAGTGGATATGGGGAGGAACATCTTCCAGGCCGAGAAGCCGATTGCCATGATTCAGGCCGTCCGCAAAGTCGTCCATGAAGGAGCGACCCCGGAAGCAGCATACGATTTCTACATCCATGCGCCGGCACGGTGGCCTAAAGTAAGGAAGTCGTGAATATGGTCACGCTAGATAGCTTGAAGGCTGCTTGTCCCACGATCAGCGTCGGGATCTTGACCGCCGACCTCCTCAACCTCGGCTCGGAGATTTCGCTTCTGGAGGAGGCGGGTGTCCGGCTGGTGCACTTCGACGTTATGGACGGCTGCTTCGTGCCCATGATGACCATCGGGCCGCCGTTCATCAAGGCCGTCAAGACGCCCCTCCTGAAGGATGTCCACCTGCTGATTCAAGACCCGCTCGACAAGGTCGAGACCTATGTGGCGGCGGGTGCGGACATCGTCACCGTGCACGTCGAGTCGGCGGACGATGTACTCCCGGTCCTTCGCAAGCTCAAAGGCGTAATCCGCGGGATCGCCCTGAATCCGGGAACGCCGATGGAGGCCATCGAGCCGCTGCTCGATGAGGTGGAGATCGTCGTCGTGCTGGCGGTCGTGCCGGTGCCGCAAGAGCGAGCATCCCGATCTGTCGGGAGAGTCAGCTCGAAGTTCGAGGATTCGACGCCCGGGAGGCTGGCGCAGGCTCGTAAGATGATTGGGCGCCGGGATATTCTGCTCTGCGTGGATGGCGGCATCAAGCGAGACAATATCGCCGAAGTGGCTCAGTTGGGGGCGGACATCATCGTCACCGGCAGCGCGGTGTTCGATGGGAAGGATCCACGAGGGAACGCGCAATACATGCTGGGGGTTGTGGGTTCTGGGTTTTAGGTTTTAGGGCCCCCACAACCCAAAACCTACAACCTAAAACCTTTGCTGGGAGCGATAATGCAAGAACCAACTTGTACCTATGATCTCAAGGGGCGTGTGGCTCTCGTGACCGGTGCTGCCGGGGCGATCGGCTCCGGCATCTGCCGGGGATTACTCAATGCCAACTGCCGGGTGGCGGTCACCGATCTCCCTGGCGTGAATCTGGACGGCATGGTGGAGGAGTACACGGCCTCCTTCGGCGACAGGGTGGTCGGCGTCCCCATAGACGTCACGGACGCTGAGTCGGTAGCTAGTGGGGTTACGAAAGTAAGGGGGACCTTCGGCAGCATTGACATCGCCGTCATCAATGCCGGGATCGCCCACGTCTCGCCGCTCAAGGACATGGATCTGGAAGCATTTCGGCGGCTGGAGCGGGTGAACGTCGAGGGGACGCTCCTCGTACTTCGGGAGATGGCCCGGCACTTCGAGGCTCAGGGGACGGGTGGGGACGTAATCCTCATCTCCACGAAGAACGTCTTCGCGCCGGGGGCGAAGTTCGGCGCCTACAGCGCTACCAAAGCTGCCGCACATCAGCTTGCCCGGATAGCAAGCCTCGAGCTGGCGGAGATCGGGGTGAGGGTCAATATGGTCTCCCCGGATGCCGTTTTTTCCGATGGCACCCGGAAGTCAGGTCTGTGGCAGGAAGTCGGCCCGGAGCGGATGAAGGCTCGCGGGCTGGACCAAAAGGGCCTCGAGGAGTACTACCGCAGCCGGAATCTTTTGAAGGCTCAGGTGACCGCCGATCACGTCGCCAACGCCGTGCTCTTCTTCGCATCCCATCAAACCCCCACCACCGGCGCAACCATCCCGGTTGACGGCGGATTGCCGGATGCGACTCCCAGGTGAGGGAGAATGGGAGAAAGGGGGAAAGGGAGACCAAGCCCTTACGCATTACTCATTACGGATTACGCCTCACGCCTTTACAAATCGCCATCGCCATTGTATAATATCCGAGCACTAAGCACCATGCACCAGGCACTACGCACCATTAGCGCGGGCGGTTAGTTCAGGGGGAGAACGCCTCGTTGACACCGAGGAGGTCACTGGTTCAAATCCAGTATCGCCCACCAGAAAAAGTACAAGGTACTCAAGTACAAAGTACAAAGAGGCAAGCTCGGCGAATGCCGGGCTTTTTCATTGCCTGCTTGGCGGCTTGAGTGAGAAGTTCCCCCGCATGGGTAAGGGATTCGTCCAGGCTCACCCCGGTGGCGATTGGGACAACGGCAATTGCTCCCCGATTCAGCAGCTCATACCCCTCAGGCTCGACGGATCCTGCCAGGATCAGGACCGGCACGCCCTTCGACCGAGCGGCGTCCAGCACTCCCATCACCGCACCTATCGGAAGGCAAGATGATATTAGCTGATTTTGCGCGAAATCGGCGACTATATTAGCTAAATTCGCGCGAAAACGGCGACTATGAGAACTGGAGCTCTCTGTGGAAAACATTCGGCAGCTCTGGGACGATTTCACCCGCAAGCAGAATCGGCGAGTGCCGATGACCTTCGTCTGCGATGAGCAGATTTGGCTGAAGGCGTCAGGATACAAGTTCGGCGAGTTCTACAAAGACCCCAAGGTCCATCTCGACGCCCAACTGGAAGGCCGGCGGTGGTTCTGCGACAACATCGCCGGTGACATGATTCCCGGCTACCCCGAGCGCTGGGGGATTGGGGTTCAAGAGTGGATGGACGAGAACGAGTTCTTCGGCTGCGAGGTGATCTACCAGGAGGATGATTACGCTTGGGCATTGCCCTTGCCGATGGACAAGGAGAGCCTCCTGGGTCATATCGCCGATCTTGATTCCGAGGAGCGAGTAAGGCAGAACAGCGCTCTCAAGATGTATCAGGCGCTGAAGGAACTCGCGGATGGGATGGTTTACTTCGATCGGCCGGTAGACGTCCATCCGCCCGGCGGCGGCACTCACGGTATATTCACGAAGTCGGCGGAGATTCGCGGGCTGGAGCAGATTTGCATTGACCTTCATGAAGACCCGGAGTTCGCTGAGAAGCTCCTGAACTTGGTGACCGACAAGACAATCGCAAGGATCAAGGCATTCCGGAAGCTGACCGGCATCGAGGCGGAATTGCCGTCGAGCGGCGGGTTCGGATTCGCGGATGACTCGCTCCAGATGCTCTCGGCCAAGATGTATGAGAGATTCGTGCTGCCGCGTCACGAGCGGCTGTACTCGGCGATGACGACCGGGCCTCGGAGCATCCACCTCTGCGGCAGGTCTTCTCAGCACTATGAGCTGCTCAGGCACAAGTTGGGCATCACGGCTCTTGACGGCCCTGGACCGTTCATTGATCACGGGCATTACCTGAAGACGCTCGGGCCGGAGTTCAACTTCTCGGCCCAGACCGATCATACGGTGCTCGCACGAGGACCTGAGTCCGAGATTGACGCCATGATAGGAGGCTCCTCACCCCCTAGGCGAAGATTCCTGGCCGGTTCAGCATCTGCGGATACGTGCATCGAGACACGGATCTGCGCAATGTCGGGGTCTGTTACGCCTCCGCCCGAAAACATGGGGACATCCCCGCTCGTTGACAGAATCCGCCGCAAACTCCTATCATAGGGGCACGGAAGTACTCCGTTCGAGCGCCTCATGACTTTGCCAAGGGAAGAGACAGATCTGTCCACAATCACTGCCCCTGAGCCCGAAAAGCTCGCAGAGAGGCGGCAAAGGGCACTGGGCGCAAGGGCCTTCATCATTGGCATACTGCTGATTCCGCCGAACAGCTATTGGGTCATCATGATGGAGAAGGTCCGCCCGGGGCCATTCCCCACAAGCATCTCGCTCTTCGCCAATGTGGTCTTCATATTCCTGATCCTTTGGGCGCTGAACAGGCTTGTCCATCGGTTCTCCCCGAGGCATGCTCTCAATCAGGCGGAGATGCTGCTCATCTACACTATGCTGGGGATCGGAAGCGCCCTCGCCGGCCATGATACGATCTCGGTGCTCATGCAGATGCTCGGCCACCCCTACGAGTTTGCGACCGCGGGCAATGGGTGGATGAACCGGTTCGGCGAATATCTCCCGAAGCGAATCCTGGTCAGCAATCTGGATGTCCTGAAGGGGTACTACAGCGGGGCGTCCACAGTCTACACAAAAACCAACATCATGACGTGGCTGGGGCCGGTGCTGATCTGGTCGGGATTCGTGCTGGCGCTGATGTTCGTGTTCATGTGCGTGAATGTCCTCGTCCGCGCTCAGTGGATGGATAAGGAGAAGCTCTCGTTTCCGATCGTCCATCTACCCCTCGAAATGAGCGATCCCGAAGCCAAGTTGTTCCGCAACAAGCTCATGTGGGCGGGATTCGCGCTGGCGGGTGGGATAGACCTCATAAACGGCCTGCATTTCTACTATCCGAACATTCCTGAAATCATCGTCAAGCACGTTGACCTCGCGCCGTATTTGGCGACCAAGCCCTGGAATGCCGTGGGTTGGACGCCTTATTCGTTCTATCCATTCGCAATCGGGCTGGGATTCCTGCTGCCGGTTGACCTGCTCTTCTCCTGCTGGTTCTTCTATATCTTCTGGAAACTGCAGTTGGTCATGTCGAGCGCAATGGCCTGGGACACCGTCCCCGAGTTCCCGTTCGTGAGGGAGCAGTGCTTCGGCGGATACATGGCGATCCTGGTGTTCCTCCTCTATGCCGGCCGGCACAACTTGAGGCAGGTGTGGCTGAGGATAATCGGTCAGCCGTCGGAGGCCGATGACAAGGATGAGGCGATGAGCTATCGGTTCGCCGCCATAGGTACGCTCGTGGGAACTGCCGTCCTCTGCGGATTCTTTGTCTGGATAGGCCTGTCTCCGATGCTGGCGGTGATCGGAATGGGAATCTACCTGGCCCTCTCGATCGCCGTCACCCGAATGAGGGCGGAGCTGGGTCCGCCGGTCCATGACCTCCACTTCTCCGGCCCTGACCACTTCATCACCCGAGCTATGGGCACCAGCTCCATCAGCGCCCGCTCGCTCACGGGTTTGACCTTCTTCTACTGGTTCAACCGCGCCTACCGAAGTCATCCCATGCCGGTGCTCATGGAGGGCCTCAAGATGGCGCAGTCATCGAAGGCTGTGCATCGGAGGTTCATGTGGGGCATGATGGCGGCAACGCTCGTGGGAACGCTCGCCGCCTTCTGGGCGTTCCTGCATGCGGCGTACACCTACGGTGCGGCTGCGAAGTTCAACTCGGGAATGTGGTTCGGGTTCGAGGCATACAACCGGCTGAACTCCTGGATCGCTGCGCCCACTCATCCGAACTGGCAGGCGATCTGGGCGGGGATCATCGGATTCCTATTCTGCACGGGACTGAATATCGTGCGGACCCAGGCGATGTGGTCGCCATTCCATCCCATCGGCTACGCCATTTCAGGAAGCTGGTCAATGAACCTGGTGTGGGTGCCGCTTCTCATCGCCTGGATCACTAAGCTAACCATGCTCCACTTTGGGGGATTGCGAACCTATCGCCGGGCGATTCCCTTCTTCCTCGGACTGATCCTTGGGCAGTTCACCATCGGCTCATTCTGGAGCCTCTACGGGATCGCCCTGAAGATCCCCTCATACTCATTCTGGGGAGCATAAAAGCAGTGAACGGTGAACAGTAATCGGTAAACAGTGGAAACCAACCAACTGTTCACTGTTGACTGTTTACTGCTCACTTGATCGGCCATCAGTCCGTCTTCGCCAGGAAGGTCTCGGTCACGTAGAACTGCCCCTTCCGGTCCACATACGCGCCTACGCCGATCCGCTCGAACTTCGGCTCCAGGATATTGTCCCGGTGGCCCTTGCTGTTCATGAGGGCCACGTGACCCCGATCAACATCCACAATCGAGCAGTAATACAGGTTCTCCCCTACCAGGGCCCATGACGGCCTGTGCTTCTCGAGAGCCATATACCGATCGAGCGGCGTCTTGATGCCGGGAGTCGGCGATGTGTGCGAGAAATAGTCCTTCTCACCCATCTCACGGCTGTGACCGCGGGCGACCTGCACGAGCAATGGATCAATGACCAGTTGGGATAGACCGCGGCCGGCTCGCTCCTTGTTCACAAGGTCAACGAACCGCAACTCTTCCTGGGTGATGCTTATGTTATCCGCCGAAGCAGGCTGAGCAGCCGGCGCGGCAGATGCAAGGCAACACTGAACGATGACAACGAAAGCGATTAGTATCTTCTTCACTTCATACCTCTTGTGGGTAGTGTTTTCACATTTATCGTTCCATACTTGACCGGCTGGGTCGCCAGGCAAGATTACCGGTCTTGGCTCACGGACATCAGTAGGTGGAATTATAGATTGGTAGGCCTCTCTTGTCAAGCACCAATGGATAACAAAGCCCTTGTACTGCCGATATACCGTCCGCTTACGTGCCCTTCGGCTTGACGCGACTTTGACAAACGTCTATTATCGAGGAGCCATGGGTGAGGAAGCGGGAGCGATCATAACGGCAGGGAGTCGGGGAAGACTTTTCGCACTCACGATAGTACTCTGCGCGTTTGGCTTTGCGGTGGTCGAGGCAATTCCCCGCTTGCACCACGAAGTCTTCTCAACAAACGACTACCTCATCTTCCACACGGTGGCCGAGCTGCTCAGCATCATCGTCAGCTTTGCGATATTCACCGTCGGCTGGCATGGATACAGGCAAAATGCGAACAAGCAGAACCTCTTCATCGGCGTAGTCTTCCTGATGGTCGGGCTGATAGACTTCCTGCACACGCTCTCCTACAACGGCATGCCCGAGTTTCTGTCGCCGAACAGTGTCTCGAAGGCTTCCACCTACTGGATTGCGGCCCGGCTGACGAATTCAATCGGCCTGTTCGCGGCGGCATTCATCCTGCCGGCGAGTAGGAGCCGTTGGCTCAGGCCCTGGACCGTGTTGGGTGCGGGACTGGGGCTTGTGGCGGCATTGACGATCGCTGTCTCGTATTTCCCGGACCGTCTGCCGGCCATGTTCATCCCGGGGGTGGGCCAGACTCCAGTCAAGAAGATCCTGGAATGGATGGTAATCGCATTATCGGCGGGGGCAATCTATGTCTTTGGGAGGCGAGGCAAAGGCGAGTTGAACGTCGTTCTGCTCCAGGTGGCGCTCGTCGTCGTCATCTTCAGCGAGTTCAGTTTCACGCTCTACACGAGCGCCTTCGATGTCTTCAATGCTCTCGGGCACGTGTACAAAGTGGCGGCGACTTACCTCATCTTCCGCGCCCTGTTTTTGTCTTCATTCCAGCGGCCGTATTACGAATTGGTGAAGGCCCGTGACCAGATCGAGCAGTCATTCGCCAGAATCGGCTCGGCCCTTGCCAGCAGCCTGGAGCTGAACGAGACCCTGGAGTTGATCGCCCAGTTGGCGTCCGACATGCTGAGGTCTCGCTATGCCGCCGTCATGCTGATTCGAGATGGGGATCTGCGTATTCAGGCTGGGAGAGGGATCGCTTCGGATAAGTCCGCGATCTCCACCGAGCACACGTCGGCGGGGATGGCGCTCATGACCCGGAAACCGGTTGTGATCGCAGATGTCCGAGCGATAGGTGGTCACGAGGCGGACTGCCACTGTCAGCAACTCGACGGGCCTCCGGCACGGTCGGTCGTCTCTGCGCCTATCATGGCGGGGGAGGATGCCCTGGGCGTAGTGGAAGTCTATTCTCCTGACATTGATGCCTTCGGCCCCAGGGAAGCGGGCCTGCTTTCCAGCTTTGCGAGGCAGGCGGCAATCGCTATCAGGAACTCGATCGCCTATGAGCAGCAGTACCAGGTCGCCGAGACCCTTCAGCGAAGTCTGCTTCCGGCAGCCCCGACCATCCCCGGCCTGGATATCGCGGTCAGATACGTGCCGGCGGAAGATGTGGCCAAGGTCGGCGGCGACCTCTACGGGGTCTTCGCGCTGGATGACGACCGGCTGGCGATCATCATCGGCGATGTCTGCGGTCACGGTCTGGAGGCGGCCTCGCTGACAGCCATGACGCTCTATACCATCAAGGGCCTTCTTGTCCACGGGATGCCCCCAGATGAAGCGCTGACGAATGCGAACACCACACTCCTCCGATCCACGGAGGGCAATCGAGAAACGAGGTTCGTGACATGCTTTGTCTGCGTGCTGGACCTTCGCACTCGGCGGCTGGAGTATGCGAACGCCGGGCATCACATGCCGCTGATATTCAGAGAGGGTGAGTGCAAGCTGATGGAGCTTCAGTCCGATCTGCCCCTGCTCATTGGCGAGAGCACGGACTATCGGGCTGGTACGGCTGACCTTCGAGATGCTCAGGGCCTGCTTCTCTATACCGACGGAGTCATCGAAGCCCGCAGGCAGGGAGAGCTATTCGGAGAGGATAACCTCTGCCGTCTCTGCGCCGAGACTATGGGTGAGTCGGCAAATGAGATGCTCGACGTTGTTATCGAGGAGACACGGAACTGGGCCGGGTTGCTTCAGGATGACGTCGCCCTCCTGGCAGTCAAATGGAGATAAATGGTCAGATGGTCACATGGTCAATATGAATCTCCTCATTCGACCATTCGACCATAGGCTCACGGGCCTACCATCCGCCTCCACCGCCGCCTCCGCCTCCGCCGCCTGAGGAACCTCCGCCTCCGCCGCCGCCACCAGAACTGGATCCGGGCGCGACCGAGGATGAGGCAATTGCTCCCGCAAGAGAGCTTCCCACCGCTGAGGCAAATCGGCCTGAGCCGACCTCGCTCCATGACGTTGTGCCATGGTACCAGGCTGGGGAATAAGCGGTGCCCCCTTCTCCGGCTTTGGCCAGAATCTCCGTGAACTGCTCGGCCCACTCCTGCTCCACATCAAGCGCGAGGGCATACGGCAGGAACTTCTCGAAAAGCTGAGGGGTCCGCTCCGGAGGATTCAGCGTATTGAGGCGGTCCTGCTCGGCGGTCGTCAGGTACATCCTGAGACCTTCGATCTTATCGAGAAGCCGTCTTCCGGGGATGGTTACACATCTCATCAGCGGAAAGAAGACGGCATTCACGATCAAGAGCAGAACCGCGAAGACCACCACGATTCCCGGCGCCATATTCCCCACCAATAGCGCCATGAGGATCACGATCCCGACAGATGCGATGAAGCCAAGACAGCCCCATCCGGTGTTTCGGGCGAAGTACTGTTTCCGGTAGTGATCGCTCAGATCTTTGTTGAGTACCGCGATCGCCTGTGCGATTCTGCTGTGATTGCTCTGCTCCAGGGTGATGCTGTTCGAGCTTCCAAGCAGGGCAGCTATCGCTTTCCCCTCTTCCGGCGCGAGCGTGCTCAAATCGGCCTTGTCTTTCTCGATCCTGTATTCCTTCTTCTCCTGGACGATCTTCACATAGCGCTTGACCGCCATATCCAGCACCGCCGCAGCGAACGCCTTGCTGTCAAACCCCATTCTCCGGACAAACCGGATTGCGGCCGGGGACAGCCCGTCGGGGATCTCCCACTGAGGGACAATCGTTCCTCTTTCGGGGTCATTGCCGACCCTCGCCCAGGTGATTCCGTAGTAGGCGAGCAGAACTGCCAATCCGAAAACTCCCATTATCGAGCCGATGTTGTCCTGGAAGGCATAGAGGAGCTTATCAGCCGATGACGGCGGCCGGACGAATCCCTTCGGCCAACTGACGTCTATTGTCAGCCCCTCGTATAACCCCAAAACCTGAGTGGTACGGAATAGCACACGCGGCGATCCGGGACCGATCGAGTACTTGGCCATCGTACTCTCGCTGCCCTGAGGTCCAGTATAAGAATCGGCGGAAACCTTCCCTACCGGCATATTCGCCGGCAGGATGACTTCGGCGGTCACCTTGTCTATATGAAAAGCCCATTCATTGCCTGTGACATTCCAGTAAAGATCGTCCCGATCCTCAAAAAAGCCCAACTGGCGAGTGGTTTGGTAGACGATTGTGTATTCGTGAGCACCGGGATCAACGTAGGCGTTCGGGTCGCCGATATAGATCCTCTTGCCGTTCTGGCGCTTGGCGATACTATAAGGCTCAGCCTGCCCATCCCGCAGAACCTTGATGACCTTGAAGCCGACTGACACTACCTTCCCGAATCCGCCGGAATACCTCGTGGGGAAGTCGCGATATATCCCATGCTTGATCTGACTGCCGTTCGCGACAACGTCAATCGTCTCGGTGACCGTGAGAGAGGCGTCCTTGTTCACGACGATTCGGCTGTCGAAGGACGTTATCCGCTCCTGAGCGGCGGTCGGATACGAAACAAGCAAGGCAAGGGTCAGCGAAATGAGGATCCATGTTCTTTGCATTGGCTTGTCTCCTATTCAGGTCTTGTTGAACGCGATATCCGGCGCATTGCGCTCGGTGGCATATTCGATCTCGAAGAAATGCTCCGTGTGGTAACTCATTCGGCTGGCGATAATACTGCTGGGGAACGACTCAACGAGGATATTGTAGTCGCGGACCGTACCGTTGTAGTACCTTCGGGCGTACTGCAGGGCATCCTCGATTTCGACGAGCTTCTTCTGCAGGTCCAGGAAGTTCTGATTCGCCTTGAGGTCGGGATATGCCTCAGCGACTGCGAAGAGAGTCTTGATCTGGCGGGTGAGCGCATTCTCATCTTGGGGATTACTTTGCGGATCGGCCTCCATGGCCTTCGAACGCTGCTGGGCGATGTTCTCGAGAAGCGTGCGCTCGTGGCCGCTATAGCCCTTGACCGCCTCGACCAGGTTCGGAACGAGGTCGTGCCGGCGCTTGAGTTGAACGTCCACCCCGCTCCAGGCTTCGTCAACCAGGTTGCGAGCCTTCACCAGGCGGTTGAATATCAGCACCCCCGCCCCGACAAGTAAGATCAAGACCGTCCCGACGATCCACATGGCATCCGACCTCTAGGCATATATGCGCCAATTCGGCACATGATCCCTGCTTTTCGCTGGGGAATGGTCGGACAAGTCGGACTGGTCTGACACGTCGGACGTATCCGCTGTCTGAAGTCTAAAGTCTGTTGTCTAAAGTCTTTGCCCCACCCATATACGGTCGGAGGATCTCCGGGATGATCACCGAGCCGTCGGGCTGCTGGTTGTTCTCCAGGATCGCTGCGACCAGCCTGGGGAGGGCCACTCCCGACCCGTTGAGCGTGTGCACGAACTCAGGCTTCGCACCGGGCTCGCGGCGGAATCGGATGTTCGCCCGCCTGGACTGCCACTCCTCATAGTTGCTGCAGGACGAGATTTCCAGCCACTGCTCGACGGCGGGCGCCCATCCGTCGAGGTCATAGGTCTTCGCCGCCTGGAAGCTGGTGTCTCCCGTGCAGTGGAGCGATACCCTGTAAGGAATCTTCAGCGCCTGGAGTACTGCCTCGGCATCGTTCGTCAGCTTCTCAAGCTCATCGTAGGAGATCTCAGGAGGCGTGAACTTGACCAGCTCCACTTTATTAAATTCGTGTACCCGCAGCAGACCGCGGGTATCTTTGCCGGCCGCGCCCGCCTCGCGCCTGAAACATGGAGAGTAGGCCGTTAGATAAATGGGAAGGTCCTTCCCCTCAAGGATGTCCTCACGATAGAAATTGGTCACCGGCACCTCAGCCGTCGGAATGAGGAATAGGTCATCATCCGGGAGGCGGTACATGTCGAACTCGAACTTCGGAAGCTGACCCGTGCCGATCATGCATGCCCGATTGACTACAAAAGGCGGAAAGACCTCTCTGTACCCATGCTTGCTCGTATGGAGGTCGAGCATGAAGTTGAACAGCGCCCGCTCCAGTCGCGCCCCGAGGCCCGTGTACAGGATAAATCCGCTTCCCGCCATACGCGTGCCTCGCTCGAAATCTATCAGGCTCAGGTTCTTCGCAAGCTCCCAGTGAGGCAGGGGCTGAAAGTCGAATTTCCGCATCTCTCCCCACTGGCGCACGATCACGTTGTCCCTGTCATCCTGACCAACCGGCACGCTCTCATGGGGCATGTTCGGTATGATGAGAGCCGCATTTTGGACTCTCTCCTCGAGTTCCCGGACCTCGGCGTCAAGCTCCTTGATGCGGTCGGATACCTCGCGCATTCGGGCGATCTCTGCTGCCGCATCCTCTCCGGCGCGCTTCATCCGGCTGATCTGCTCCGAGACCGTATTCCGAAGCGCCTTGAGCTGGTCAACCTCCGTCAGCCGGCCGCGCCAGAGTTCATCGGCCTGGAGGAACTCATCCAGCGCCGCCTCATCGAGCCTCTTCTTCCGAATCCCCTCTCGGACGACCTCAGGATTCGAGCGTATGAACTTCGGATCGAGCATGCTTTCTCCCGGAATGCGTACAATAAGGTTCTAGAGTAGGCAGATAGGTTCACTGCAGCCAAACACTCTGTTAGTAAACAAACAAGCGCCTTGCGGTGCACAGAGGAGGATGGCTGCAGTGAAAGCAAAGCGACAAAAAAATCTGGATTTGATCACCTCTTCCACGCTGATCGTGGGAGTGGACGGACACTCTAAGAGTAACACAGCCGCGTCTACTCTTGCAAGTGGCAAAGACGCATTATCGCCGAAGAAGTTCGAGAACAGTCGGAAAGGATTCTTGAGGCTTCTTTCCAAAGTGGACTGGATAACGAAGAAGCACAATCTTGACAATATCATCTTCGTGCTGGAGCGCGCAGAAGCACAGGCTGAGGGCGATGCTCGTAAGGATATTCCCGGAGCTGCCATCAATCGTATCGGATATTCCGAGGAAGAGTGTAAGCGCGCTGCTTAGGAAGGCACTCATCGCAGTGATGGGGAAGCTTGTGGAGATAATGTTCTCGGTGGCGAGAAGCGGATCGGGGGACATGACGGAAAAACCTGGTAGACACTACCACCCAACAGAGTGCTTGGCAGCAGAACTTGACTTAAAACCTTATACTTGGTTGATAGGCGATACGACCCTCTGCTTATTAACCATTCTGCCTAGTAGTGCCAGTCTACGTCGGTGACTTCTTTGGCATGCCGCTCGATGAACTCTCGGCGGGGCTCCACTTTGTCGCCCATGAGGGTGGTGAATATCTCATCGGCCATGATGCCGTCTTCGAGCGTGACGACGGCAATGGTCCGCTTCGCAGGATCCATCGTCGTTTCGGCGAGCTGATCGGCGTTCATTTCGCCCAGACCTTTGAACCTCTGGACCTTGACATCCTTTTTGCCGTGGATGCCTTTCATGATCTCCTCGAGGTCCTCTTCGGTGCGGGCGTAGAACTGCTGGTCTTTGCCTGCGCTGACCCGATATAGCGGCGGCTGGGCAATGTAGACGTGCCCGTGCTCAATAAGGGGCCGCATGTACCGGAAGAAGAACGTGAGCAGCAGGGTGCGAATATGGTCGCCGTCAACGTCGGCATCGGTCATGATTATGACTCGGTCGTACCTCAGTTTGCTGAGATCGTAGTTATACCCGTTGTCTTTGCCGTTCTTGCCGTTTCCATTTCCATTGCCATTCTCTGCCGGGGCATCTTCGCCTTCGCTGTCGCCATCAAACAGGTTGACTTCCTCTTCGGTGTCCGGTGTGCCTCTGGAAATGCCTGTCCCGAGAGCGGTGATCAGCGCCCGAATCTCCTCATTTTCCAGCGCCTTGTCCAGACGCGCCTTTTCCACATTGAGGATCTTGCCTCTGAGCGGCAAAACGGCCTGATACCGCCGATCTCGCCCCTGCTTAGCCGAGCCTCCCGCCGAATCGCCCTCGACCAGGTAGACCTCGCACTTGGATGGATCCCGCTCGGAGCAGTCGGCCAGCTTCCCAGGAAGCGAGGAGTTCTCCAGCGCATTCTGCCTCCGCACGAGCTCCGCCTGCTTGCGCGCGGCCTCTCTCGCCCTCGAAGCCACGAGCGCCTTATCCACAATCCTCTTCGCGACGTTTGGGTTCTCTTCCAGAAATTCGCCCAGCCCCTCACCCACGATCGAGTTCGCAATCCCCTCGACCTCGCTGTTGCCCAGCTTGCTCTTGGTCTGGCCCTCGAACTGCGGGTTCAGGAGCTTCACGGAGATGACTGAGGTCAGACCCTCTCGAACGTCGTCACCCTGGAGGTTATTGTCCTTCTCCTTCAGCGCGCCGCTCTTGCGAGCATAGTTGTTGATCACCCTTGTCATCGCGGTCTTGAAGCCCGAAAGATGGACTCCGCCTTCGGTGGTGTTGATGTTATTCGCGAAAGTGAGGATCTCTTCATGATAGCCGTCGTTGTACTGGAGGGCTATCTCGATATCTATGTCTTCTCGCTGCCTGGCGAAGTAGATCACCTTATGCAGAGGGTCTTTGTTGCGGTTCAAGTGCTCCACGAAAGCAGCAATACCCGTCTTGTAGTGGAACTCCTGAGCCTCGCCGGTGAACTCGTTGGTGAACATGATAGTCACCTGTTTGTTGAGGTACGCCAGCTCTCGAAGCCTTTGAGTAAGGATTTCGGAGTTGTATTCGACCTTGCCGAAGATCTCGTGGTCGGCCATCCAGCGGGTGTAGTTCCCGGTCTTGGAAGTCTCGCCGATCTTCTTGAGCGGCTCCTTGGGGACTCCGCGCACGTAGTCCTGCCTCCAGATTCCGCCCTTCTGGCTGACTTCTACATAGCACCACTCGGACAGCGCATTGACCGCCGACACGCCCACGCCGTGGAGTCCGCCGGATACCTTGTACGCATCCCCGCCGAACTTGCCGCCTGCGTGGAGCATGGTCATGGCTACCTCTACGCCGGACAAGCCGGTCTCCGTGTGAATATCAACCGGTATGCCGTGGCCGTCATCAAGCACCGAGAGGCTGTTATCCGTATGCAGCGTCACATCTATCTTGCTCGCCCGGCCGGCCAGGACCTCGTCAATGGAGTTGTCCACAACCTCGATGAAGAGGTGATGAAGCCCCCTCGCGCCTGTAGTACCGATATACATTGCCGGGCGAAGCCGAACGGCTTCCAAGCCTTTCAGGACCGTCAGTTGATCAACATCGTACTGGCCTAAATCGTTTCCATTCACATTGTTTTCTTGCTCAGCGGCCATATCCCTAATTGTTCTCCTTCGCTACTCGCTTAAATCAGCCTCAAAACGGCTTAAATCGCCACCAAATTGTACCATGTATTGAGGCTCAGAGTCAAGAAGAATGGGGTTCGTCGTTCGACGCTCAGCGTTCAGCGTCGGACGTGCAGAGTTCGCCTCCTAACGAGGCCCTGCATACCTGCAATATCCCAGCTTCCGGCAAGGCTCCTCCAGGCAGTGATCGGGCTTCCGATATCCCTTCCTGTGGACCTCCGACCGGTAGACCTCTCCCAATCCTCGAAGCCGTGATCGGGTGGTGGCGACGATGGCTGCGGCTTTGCGGAGTCTTCGCAGAACGGTGGGCCTGGTGATGCCCAAAGCGTCCGCGATCTCCGAGGGCGAGTATCCATCCATGTACATCTCCCAGATGATTTGCTGTCTGGGTTTGAGCTCGAAAGGAATCACGCCCTCGTCTGAAATCTCGAAGCTCCTTTTTTCGGCGGTTTTGATCGCGAGCTGCAGCTCAGCGTTCCAGGTGCGCCTGCTTTTCCTCGCAAGTTGCTGCTCGTTGAATGAGGGATTCTCATCATCCTGAGTTGAGGAGGCGAGGAGCACGTCAGATATCATTTCCAGCGCCTCCTGGGGGATTGTTCTGCAGCGTGGTCGTAAATGTCTCATTCCAGCCCTCCTGGGTAGGTAGACGCCTGTCTACCTTTAGAGACATTATACCACAGTGCGCTCGCTTGTCAAGAGGGAAACTTGAGAAGGGCTGTAGGTTCTAGGTTATAGGTTATAGGGCGCCCCAGAACCCAAAACCCAAAACCTAGAACCTACAGCTTTGCCGCCTACTTGGTCGCAGCCTCTATCGCCGATGTCACCTTCTGAAGATCGGCCGCGCTCAGCGTGTCAGACAGGATCTTGCCGACGAAGACGTGCAACGGGTTCTTGAGAACCTTCTCCGATACTTCCTGCAAAAGCCTCATGCCCATTTCCTGCCGGCTTAAGTTCGGCGTGTAGATGAACGCATCCGTCTTCTTGTCGCCGGTCCGCTGCTGAGTCAGTATGCCCTTCCTGGAAAGCTTTGCCATGGTGAGCATGATGGTGGAGTATGACAGCTCACGCCTGGGATACATGATCTTGAACACCTGGGAGCTGGTAACCGGGGGCTCCAAGTCCCAAATGATGTCCAGGATCTGAGCCTCGAGCTCCCCTAGTGAGTACCCGTCGAGGCTCTTGCGAACGCCCAAGTAATCCTTCGTCCCTGTCTTCGAATCCATGTTGAACCTCCTTTCAACTTATGGCCCGCTTAGTGTACTTAAACTTTCAGCATCAGCAATAATACGCCGACTGTGATTTTTTGTCAACTAGTAAATCACAATATAGGTGAAAATACATGGAATTGGTGAAAAGGAAGACGATCGTCCAGCCGCAGGAGTGCCGACCTAGCGGTCGATCTTCACCATGGCGCAACTATCGTGGAGGAACTGCTCGGCTTCTTCGAAGGTGTATCCGTTTCGCGCCTTGAAGACCGACAGGGCCACCACCGGTGGGTACTGCTGCCCTGCCTGCATCCTCGGCGAGACGTACTCTATGGTCTGGAAGAGGAGATTGCACGCCTCCTCATAGGGGAGATCGGTGAGATTCTGTATATAGCGAGTGGAACGGTCTATAAGCTTCAGATTGCTTGGGACGAGCGCCACCATGCAGTTGCCCAGTACCCGGTTCAGCCTCACCATTATGCAAGTCGAGAGGGCGTTAAGCAGCATCTTGATCCCGATTCGAGTGATGGGATCGAGTATCAGGCCGGTTTCAGGTGTCGGGAGAAGCAGCGATTTGCAGGGGACTCTCCACTCCGCAAGGAAGCGGCTGATCTCGCCTATAGTCTCACTTCCGCCTGTGTAGATGACGGCAGTCGAAGCCCCGTTTGCGTCCGCCTTCTCGAGCTGAACGCGGCAGAAGCCATCAGGAGACGTGAGAGACGCCATCTTATCGTCGGCAACGATCCCTATGACGGCGTCGCCCTTGGTGATCGGACGATGCTCCAGCCCATCAAGGCCGATGCGGAACTTGAGCACGTCTTCCCTGCCGATCTGCCGCATGATTTCCATCTGCCTGGGCGCCTTCTCCGGCCCGACCAGTTTGAGGATGTCCTCATCCGGCCACGCGAGGGCGTTCACCGGGTGCTTCAGCATGTTTTCCCAGGCCTGCTTCGCATCCGCATGGGGGAGGATTAGATAGGTCCATGACTCGGATGCCTGTGTATCATCCCACTTACGGAATGCCGGCGTGCAGAACGTTGGCGAGCGCTCGGTCGTATCCGTGAGCACGTCCACTCCGAGGTGATCGGCGAGGTAGGTGCTCTTGTGGCAGCTCCGGTAGGCCGATTCCTCCAACACCACGAGCCCCGCTAGTTGGCCGAGCATGTCCTCAGAGCTAAGCGTGGCAAGGATCTTCTCCAAGCCCGTGAGCATCTTCGCGGGAACGCACGACGAATCCATACCCTTGATGTCCCGGATAACCATCTCCAGGATGGTCATCATCACGGCAAGCTGGATTGTGGTCGCCTGCATGCGGGTCGAGCCCGTGATGGCCATCGGGCCGGTGGTGAGGTTGATCTTCTCGATTCGCGGCTCGTTGATGACTTCCTCGCTTCGGATGATCTTCCCGCAAAGGACCGAGTCGGGGTTATTGTAGACGAAGTAGACCTTTGCGCCCTTCTTGAGACCCTGCCAAGCAGTACCGATGACAAAGGAGGTCTCGCCGCCCTCGGTGATCGCGAAGACGGTATCGCCGGCAGACAGGCCCATGTCCTCGATCTGCTTCGCCCCGAACTGGACGAAGTCCTCAAAGCCCTCGACCGCCTTGATGAGGGCAAAGTCGCCGCCCGCCATGATGCTTCGGGTGCGGTCTTCCCATTGCTCTCTCTCGGCCGCCGATCCATGTCTTTGCCAGAAATCGCGCCAGATTGAGTCCAGGAGAATGCTGAGTCGGCCGGTTGATCCGCATCCGGTGAAGAAGAGTTTGCCGCCCGCGAGGAGGTTATCCCGAACGGCGTCCTTGATACGCTCGGGGGCGTCGGTCTGTATCCATTGGCGGTAGGCGGCAAGCACGTCCTCGTCAACCTTGAACAGGAGCGCGAGGCCGTCAGCCGTATTCTTCTGGGCCGTGTCGCTCAGGCTGCGAGTCACGGGATGCGGTGACTCGGTTACCAGCCCGCCGAGTTTGAACTGATCCGCTTCCGCCAGGAACCTATTTGCTTGCTCTGCCGCCGCCGAATAATCCATGATGCCCTATTCTACCAGGTTCTCACCCAATATGTAAACGTTTAACCCACGGAAAATGTTCCCGCTTCAAAAAAACAAGCTCATCAGTCCGGAAGCGCTGATCTCGGATCTCCGATTTCGGATTGCGGATTGGCCCATCCTGAGGGCGGGTCGGTCATCAGAACCGCCAAAGGGATGAAAGCGCCCGGCATGAGCATGAATAATGCCAATCCAACGTCGGAACCGCAAGTCAGCAAGGAAAACACGGCGATTCCAGTATTCATGACAAGCAGTGCCCACCATGCCCACTTGCGCGCCTGCAGCAGGAACAGCCAGAATATGCAGACGGCCGCAAACGGAATTGGGTACAGCCATGGTGTGGGCTCATACCATTTGGAAACCAGCTGCATTAGCGATTGTATCAGCCCGAGTGCTGAAAGGGCCAGAAAGATATAGGCAGCCGTTCTCGTCCGGTTCTTGGTCACCAAAGCCGGCCGTTCAGTTGGCGGTTCTTCGGCCCTATGCCCGCCCCACGACGAAGGCCTGTCCAATAGCAGCAGCGCTATTCCGGGAATCCCCAGGTAACCGGCGAAGAACGCGTAGAGCATAGAACCGAGTGGGTTGCCGTTCGGAGGGCGAGGCGGTATAGCATTCATGCCGACCCATCCGACGGCTGAAAGGCTAAGCAGAGATACCAGCACTGTCCAGGCCTCCCTGCGTCCTTTGAGAAGGTAGATCCAACCGACCAGGATAGACACCTCGATCAGCATACCAACGAGGACCAGAACCTCCAGCGCAGTAATGTGCCCTCGCCAAAGGCTCATTTTGAGCATGGGAAGGTGTCTCAGCAGTTGGATGGCATACAAGGCGATATATATGCGTGCTGCCACGAGGGTTCGGGGCTTCATCCCGATCAGCCGCCTTTCACCCACTCCTCGTCGAAGAGGACGGTTTCGATGTCACTGGACGTTGGCTTCAGGGCATGGTAGTGGGAGAGCGCCAGCAGAATCCGCCCGTCATCCAATTGTGTGATCCCGTGATTGCTCAATTGGTTGCGACCAGTCTCGGTGGCGATATCCCGCTTGAAGGCCCAGGTCTTGCATCCATCGGTCGAGAGGGCGGCGGTCATCGGCCAGCGAGGATATTGATCTACCGACGATTGGCTGTTCCAGACGAGCAGGTAGTTCCCGCTTTTCAGTTTGAGAAGGTGGGGCATGGATTCCGGCGACGGGATGCCGGACGATTTCGGCTCCATCCAGGTCAGTCCGCCGTCAGGAGAGGTGGATTCCCACAGGAAGCCGCTCTTCGTGCGAAAGAGGCAGTATAGCTGATTCGGCGCGATCTCCACGGGCGTGGGCTCCATTGCGCCTCGCTGGACGGGGATGCATACGTCATAGCCGTTGATCCACGACTCGCCGCCGTCATCCGAGACCATGAATCGCGCCACGTGCGAGTAGCCGTCCTCATGAAGGTAGCCCAGAGGCAGGATAATCCGCCCGCTTAGGAGCTGCTGGGGAACCTGCGGCCCTCCGTAGAAGAGCCGCCCTTTCGAGACCTCGCCCATTATGTCAATCTGCCTGGGAGCGCTCCAGGTGCGGGCCGAATCCTCGGACTCGCGCATGAAGACTCGTGCCGTCGAGCGAGCGTAGTCCTTGATGCTCGACACCGTCTTGCTCTCCTCGGTCGCGCCCTTGAAGAACGTCTCTCGCCAGAAGAGGAGGACCTTCTTCGTGTCTCGGAGGGACAGTATGGTCGTGCGGGAGACGTTCGCTCCCGGCGCGGCCATGAAGATCGCCGGCTCGGTCCAGGTCTCTCCTCGGTCGGTCGAGATGGCGTAGTAAACCGCATTATCTATGAAGGTTTCCTGGCCGTTATAGGCGCCGAACAGCAGGACGACCCGCCCGTCAGGGAGTTGATGAGGAAACGGCCCCTGGTAGTGGCTCCATCCCCCGCTCCCCCCTCGAATGAATGATTTGTGGATGAACATGTTCGTGCCTCGTTCCTGGTGCTTAGTGCCTTCTTCCATCCCCCCGGCCGGTCGGTGAGGAGGAAGAAGAGGGGGATAAGGAAGACAGCCCCCATTACCAGCTTTAGTATCGTCATCACGACAATCGGTCCGAAGGTCTTGCCCCTTGCCAGCCAGTAGCTTGGTGTCAAGGCAACCCCGTACAATACTAACAAGGCGAAACCGCAGTAGATCACCGTCAGCCCCCACCAGGCCCACGTCCGCCGCTTCAGCAGGAGAATCCAGAGCAGCAACCAGGATACCAAGCATGCCAATCCAAGCATTGTCTGCCAAAGCGACTCAAAACTGCCCAAGTGGAGAGCCGAAAGGCGGAGCAGGTCATATGCCACCCAGGCCAGCATTATCCCTGCTAGGATTAGCATTACCCAAGCCACGACTCGCGTGCGCTTTTTCACGGACGCCTCCGAACACGAGCGCCGAGATGAATGTCTGGCGCTGGCAAGGCAACAGGGCGCTGAAGCGCACTTACGAGCCGGCTTCAGCCGCCTCCTGGTTTGACAGCGTCGGCCCTTCAGCCCGACGCGTACTTCCTGCCTTCCTGGCTTCCTTATAGGTATTCTTGGCGTTCTTGGCGTCTTGGCGGTTTCTCAATCCGCACTCAGCACTCATCGAGCTTATCCCTCAGCCAGTTCTTGATCTGGGCGAGGGGGATGCGGACCTGCTCCATGGTGTCGCGGTCGCGGATGGTCGCCGCCTGATCCTCGAGGGAGTCGAAGTCAACCGTGACGCACCAGGGCGTGCCGATCTCGTCCTGCCGCCGATAGCGCCGGCCTATGCTCCGAGCCTCGTCGTAATCCACGAAGAAGCACTTCCTCAACTCGTCATAGAGCTTCGTGGCCATCTCGGGCAGTCCGCCCTTCTTTGAGAGCGGGAGGACGGCAGCCTTCATCGGGGCAAGCTTCGGATTCAGGCGAAGGACGACTTCCACCTCCGCGCCTGCCTCGCCTCGACCGCCCTCGATCTCCTCATAGGCGTCCGAAAGGAATGCCAGCAGCGTGCGATCCACGCCGCCCGACGGCTCGATCACATAAGGCGTGATATTCGCCTGAGTCTCCTCATCGAAGTAGGTGAGGTCCTTGCTGCTCGCCGTCATGTGGCTCTTGAGGTCATGGTCCGTCCGGTTTGCGATGCCTTCCAGCTCGCTCCAGCCGATGGGGAACAGGTACTCCACATCCGAGCATGCCTTGGCGTAAAAAGCAAGCTCATCCTCACGATGAGGCCGAAGCCGAAGGTTCTCAGGCTTGATGCCGAGGTTCACATACCAGTTGAACCGCTCCTCCAGCCAGTACCTATGCCACTGCTCGGCTTCCTCGGGCTTGGTGAAGTACTCGATCTCCATCTGCTCGAATTCGCGTGTGCGGAAAATGAAGTTGCCCGGCGTGATCTCGTTGCGGAACGACTTGCCGATCTGCGCAATGCCGAACGGGAGCTTCTTGCGGGTCGAGTTGAGCACGTTCTTGAAGTTGACGAATATCCCCTGGGCGGTCTCAGGCCGTAAGTAGACGACGGCCGCAGTATCCTCGACCGGGCCCATGAAGGTCTTGAACATCATGTTGAACTGCCGCATGGGCGTCAGCTCGCCGCCGCACTCGGGGCACACGACGCCTTCGAGCGCCTTTTCGAGGCTCTTGAGCTCCTCGTCCGTGCGCTGGACGCCATCCTCGTCGGTCATCATGCTTTCCACGAGGTGGTCGGCCCGGAAGCGCCTCTTGCACCGCTTGCAGTCAACCATCGGGTCGGTGAATGACGACACATGGCCGCTCGCCTTCCAGACGTCGGGATGCATGAGGATGGCGGCATCGAGGCCGACCATGTCGTCGCGCTCCTGGACGACGCTCTTCCACCAGGCGGCTTTGACGTTGTTCTTCAGCAACACGCCGATGGGGCCGTAGTCCCACGTGCTCCCAATCCCTCCATAGATCTCACTGGAGGCGAATATCAGCCCCCGCCTCTTGCAGAGGTTTACTATGTTTTCCATTTTGCTTAAGTCGGCCATGTGTGCTCCCGCTTTTGCGGAGTGTGGGTGTGTGGGAGTATGGGCGTGTGGGAGTAGCTACCCCCAAACTCCCAAACCCCCGTACGCCCATACTCTCTGTTCTCTTGATCGCTCCAGGTATTATACCGGATTCGGGGGCTAAGTTCAAAACTTCGTCGCGAGGCCGATTGCCCACTGGTTGAGGCTGGGTTTGAGAGAACCGCCGCTCGTGTCGTTGAAGGAGTACTCGGTCTTGAGGTCGGTGAGGTTGGTCAGCCGATATCCGAGGCCGATGGAAGTCCTCCGATAGGAGTTGACCGCCACCGGACTCTTCCCCAGCGCAGCGAAAATGCTATCATCCAGATCAACGGCGCTGTATCGGGCCGCCGCATAGAGACGGTTGTTGACGCTGTAGAGGCTTTCGACGAACCAGTATTTCCCATCCCTGTCCGGCGCTCCGACGGCATTGTCGCCAAAAGCCCCATAAGTCGCACCTAGCATGATCCTCGGCAGATCGCCGGTCGGGATGAGCGGACGGATGCCGGTATTGCCGTAGTTATACCGGAGGTCGAGCTCCCAGATGCTCCTCTTCCATTGGGTCGAGCCGGCAGGCGCGTCCGCGATCTCGGCAATGCTGACCGCCGACTTATCATTAGCGCCGATCTTGCCCGAGTTGAAGTAGCTCAGCGAGCCAAAGGCATTGCTTCCCAGTGGAGTGCCGATCTTCATGTTGATGGGCAGTCCGCTCGTCGGACGAGCCATCACCCCCCGTGCGCCATTCATGAAGCCGATTTCATAGGGTGCCGACCCGCCCAACTTCCCGACAAGAGCAATCCCGGTCGCATACCCGGAGATGTGGGAGACGGCTGTGGTCACCAGCATGTTCTCGACCGGATTATCGGTCCATGTCTCCTGGCCGACATCGAGTTTCCGCTGGCCGATGCGCAATGTCGTCTTAGGCAGGGCATAGTCGAGGTAGAAGTAATCGAAATCCGCCGACTTCGCACCGGTCGTGCTCAGGCGATTGACGATCGTGACGTTGGCGCTTGGGCTGAAGGTGAGCCTCAGCTTGGCGTCATTGATGTCGGTGCTCCAGTTCGGGGAATTGCCCTGGTCGCCGGTGTCGAAAATGCCGGTGAAGATGCGCCCGTCAATCTTCGCCTTCTCGCCGGGGAAGCCGGCGCTGACTGATGGAGTCGCCTTCTGCTCATCCAGCTTCTTCTCCAGATCAGCCAGCCTGGTCTTAAGCTCCTCCATCTGAGAAAGCTGCTTCTTGATGCTCTCTATCTCCGCCCGCAAGTCGTCCTGCGACTGAGCGAACGCAGGCACACCGATAAGCAGCACTGCGAGCAGTGCCACCAACGCTCGTACCCTCATGTCTCCCCCTTCGCGGTTTACCGTTCACCGCTTAGTGTTAAGTATCTTGCCGTTCACTGTTCACTGTTTACGCTGCTTTCGCCTCCTCCCATTGGAACAAAGGGCCGTATTCCTCGGGAAGCTGTGCCAGAATATCCGATATTTCGCCAGCCGACACGGCATCCAGCACCACCGAGATCACTGCCCTGGCATGATAGATTGCGATCGGAAGATCAATCTCCTCCCGCATGCTTACCCTCTCATAAAACTCCTTGAGGTCGAAATCCTCTCCCGTCTCCAGAGTCTGAAGATAGGGCTGGATTTCCCTTGGAAGCTGGGCGGCAAGATCATTCGCCTCACCGCCATAAAGCCGCTCGGCAAGGGTCTGAAGCGTGGCCTGGATCGCCCTTATCGCCTCCCCGCCCGAAGCCAGGCGAGCCCTGTGCTGCACCTGTCCCACAAACTCATCGTATTGCATGATCTCCTCCGTTCCACAACTGGACTAAGGACTGATTACCCATCAATCCCACTCCGCACTCATCACTTCGCACTTCGAAGGGGCACGAAATCCATCTTTGCGACTATCTTCTGCCCCTGGTCGCTGAGCACGAAATCAATGAACTCCTTGACCGCCCCCATCGGCTTACTCGGCGTGTAGAGGTACAGCGGGCGAGCGATGGGGTAGGCGCCGTTTATGACATTGGCCACCGTCGGCTCGACATACTTCTTGGTCGCATCCGAAGCTATCCCCAGAGCCTTATGCACCCCCGGCTTCACATAGCCCATGCCGACATACCCGACGGCGTTCACATTCTGCGCCACCTCGTCCGCAATCGCCTGAGTGGATACTTCCATCAGGACCGTAGGGGCGTATTCCTGAGTTCCCTTTGGATTGCCTTTGCGGACGACGTGCTCCAGGAAGAAGACGTGCGTGCCGCTGTTCTTGTCTCGCGAGAGAACGACCATCTTCGCATCCTTACCGCCGACCTGCTTCCAGTTCGTGATCTTGCCCGTATAGATGTCGGAAAGCTGGTCGATATTGAAGTTGCTGACCGGGTTCTTCGGATTTACGATGACCGTGACTCCATCCCTGGCGACGGTGAACTGCTGAGGGTCGAGGCCCTTCGCCTTCGACTGACTGAGTTCCTGAGGCTCCATGGCACGGGAAGCAGTCGCAATATCCGTGTCGCCGTTGATCAGGGCGGCGATCCCCACCCCCGAGCCGCCGCCTGTGACGATGATATTCGCACTCGGATGCTCCTTGATATACGCCTCCGTCCATGCCTGGGCGAGATTGACCATCGTATCCGAGCCCTTGACTCTCACCGTCCCGCTCCGCTGCTGCCTGGAGCATCCCGAAGCGATCAGCACCGCAATCAGCAACAATGAAATTCTTCTCATCCCAATCCCCCTTCTTGTTCTTTCCCAACAAGCTTACTCGCCTACCATGACAGGATTCTTACACGGGGGTTACCAGCATGTTAAACGTCGGCATGATGCTTCCGCTGCCGGCGTTCATATGCAGCATCCACCATGTGGCAAAGCACCAGACGGTAGAAGCATGAAACCGATTGCTTGTACTGACCGTCTAAAAACCTAGAAATTGTTTGAGCCTCAGTCTGCATGAAGGCCATCCGGTTTCATCTATTCCAGGAGGATATTGTGAGAAGATTGTTGTTAGGGTGCTTGGTTGCTTTATTGGTAGTCGCTTGTGTCCAAAGTGCAGTGGCCGGTTCACTCATCGGCTACAGATGGAGCGGCAGTACGGAAGAGATAGTGTCTATCGATCCGAACACCGGCTCTAGTTCCGTCATAGCTACACTGGGTCTGATGTGGGTCCAGGGGGTTTTCACGGTGAACAGTGCGGAGCACAAGGCATACCTGTTCGCAACCAGAGACGGCCTGAATTATGAGATTGACACCATTGACCTCAAGACCGGCAACTTCAGGACTGTGCCAATCGTCGGAATGGAACACGGCGGCTTCGGTTTCGCCGCTTACGGGAAGAACGATCTGATCGCCTACAGGTGGAACGGCTCGAACGAAGAATTGATATCCATAGACCCCAGAACAGGCGCTTTTGACGTGATAACCGCCGTCGACCTGGACTGGGTTTTGTCTCCTGGTCCCATAGCAGTAGATCCTGCGCATAAGAAGGCCTATCTCTATGGGCAGAAGGATGGGGAGACCTTCTGGAGGATTTACACCGTAGACCTGAAGACCCGAACGGTCACCAGCGTCCCGATGACAGAAGCCGGTGGCGGCGGCTTCGGCTTTGACTTTTATGAGAAAGATACCCTGGTAGGATACCGCTGGAATGGTATGGAGGAGGAGATCATCTCCATAGATGCCAGGACAGGCGCCACTTCAGTGATTGCCAAGCCTGACCTCCTGTGGGTCCAAGGAGTGTTCGCCGTGAACAGCGCCGAGCACAAGGCATATCTGCACGGAAGCAGGGACGGCATTTCCTGGAGCATCTATGCCATTGATCTCAAGACCGGAGAAGTGAGCAGCGTCCCGATAGACATTGGGCAGGGGGGATTCTGCTTCGATACGTATGCCAACTGATCTTTGGTAAGGCTCACATCCATCGGTAATTCATCAGCCCGGCGTTTCGCGCCGGGCTGATTATTTGAATGCGAAGATACGCCGGCATGTTATAATGGCGTATGTTGTTCATGCTGGCGCTGATGATGCAGACGAGTCAGTCAATCGTGGATGTTCCTCCGCAGGCTGAGCGGGTCACCGCAGCGTTGGTGAAGCCCGTCATCCCGAATGCCGGCTCCAGGGATTGGCCCGTGCTCCCAGCCGACATCATCACCCAGGTCCGCTTTGAAACAAAAGGCAACTGGACCGACTGGCAGCCGAGGAACATGCTCCGAGGCGGGGATATGGCCGACTCGGATGGCGACGGAATCCCCGATTGGGTGAGCGTCATGCGCCTGAGGGAGTCGGGGAATCTCATGTTTGCCGACACCTCGATCTTCCCCTGGATGCCCCCCGAGGGCGATTACTGGCACGGCAAGGATCGGGATGAGGGGCGATTCACGGATAAGATCGAGCATCCGCCGGGAGCCCGGCAGTCATTGCGGCTGAACCGCGGCACATCCGACGGCCAGGATACCGCCGCCATGCGCCTCGATCTTGTGCCCCCGGACACCGACCTCACCGTCTGCGGCTGGACGAAGTATGACCTGGGAAGCGAGACCTCCATGGGCGTGATGGCGCGCTTCCACGAGTTCGACGCCGAGGGAAATCGGGTCAACAAGTATGTCCTCCTGGGCGATGACAATTTCCACCAGCCGTCGGGTCGCAGCGAGTGGGTATGGCGGGCGCTCAGCTTCCATTCCCGGCCCGACACGACGTTCCTCAACCTCTATCCCATCCGCATGATCGAGGCACAGGGGAGCGCCTGGGCCTCGAACTATGAGATCCGGCTGGGCTCGGTTTGGGGTTCGGGGAAAGTGATCTATCGGATGCCTGACAGGGTTATCCTGACTCCAAAACTGTTTGAGATCGCCACCTGGATTCAGCCCAAGCCGGTCAAAGTCAAGCCCGGAAAGCTGTACGCATTCCGGATTTCAATGCGAAACGACGTTCCCGCCCACTACGAGCCTACTCACCAGGCGTGGGTGTCCGCATACCTGGAGTTTCTGGACAAGGACATGCGCTTCCTGGACTACTGCAAGGTGATGGCCTTCCGACCGGAGTACCCGGCAGGGGCGGCAATGCGCGCGCCGGAGGGTTCGACCTACGCCCGATTCATGCTGGTCGCCTCGCATATCACCTATGGCGAGAAAGCCGGCATGGACGGCTCGATGACCGCCACGTTCGACGATCTCCAGCTCGAGGAGTCGGACTTCGACCCCACATTCACTCCCCGCAATGACGGCCCGATTGATGTACCCAAGGGCGCGGCGAAGATGGAAGTGAGATCATTCCTCCTCAGCAGGGAGAAATCCCTCAAGCCCTCATTCGAGAGATATGAGGTTGGTTGGGAATAAAGGAAAACAGGGACAAACGGCTAATCAAGTGTAAAAGCCACTATGGAGAATCCTATGTACCGAACTGCCGTCGCAAGTACCGATATCCGCGAATATCTGTTACTATCCATGTTCATGACCGCCGTGACGGCAGTCGCCGCGCAGGTATCGTTCCACGTCTGGTTCACGCCCGTGCCGGTCACGCTTCAGGTGTTGGCGGTGATCCTCTCGGGGCTGGCATTGGGCAGCAAATGGGGCGCGATCAGCCAGGTTCAATACCTCGCACTGGGAGCGGCAGGAGCGCCGGTATTCGCGGATTGGACCGGCGGGCCGGCAGCGTTCGTGGGTCCGAGAGGCGGCTATCTGATCGGATTCGTGGCAGGCGCGTACGTCGCAGGATGGGCTTTCGAGCGCCTGAGAAAGACGAACTTCGCGGCGTGGGTCGGCGGAATCTCGGGGATAGCGGCGATCTATCTCCCGGGAGCTTTGTGGCTCGCGGTATGGCTGACAGTCACGACCTCGCATCCGTTCACGAAGTGCATCGGATCGGCAGTTACACTCGGGATCGTCCCGTTCATCGGCGTGGACGTTATCAAGGCGGCGATAGCCGCGTCCCTAGTGAGAAAATGGCAGTAGGACTCACACACTCCTAGAACTTGTGCGTCAACTCGGTCTGCGAGAGATCCTCGATCTTCAAGACCTCCGCGGGGATTTCCTTGCCGCCTTGAGTGATCTTCGTTCCGCCGACTAGTACGGCCTTCTCCGTTATTTCACCCCTTGTACGCCCGTAGCCCGCGAAGGAGTCGCTTTCATAGTCCAGACGTGAGACCTTGCCTGGACCCGTCGCCTGTGTGAAGCAATCTACTCTCCCGCCGGCAAAACGGATGGCTATTCCCAAGGCGTTCGAAACCTCGAATGGAAAGACACTGCTGATCGGACATTTCGACCCGAGGGCGGTCGGATAGAGCACATACGCCATCACCGTCGGTCCGGACGCCTCTTTGGTGAAAACCGCAGTCGGCAGGGGTCGCATGGTGTACCCCGACTGGATGATCCATCCCTGAACGGTCGGCTTCTCTTGGCCCGAGATGACCTTCGCATCCAGCCCCACCGGGAAGATGCTTAGATTCGGGGAACAGACCGTCCCGCCGTCTATCTCTAGCTCGCCGTCATCAACGTGGAACATGCTCTCGTACTTGTGGGGCTTGTCGTCCGACGGATTGAGGAAATCCACGATCACCCAGTACTCCGGCTTGACGAAGAATATGTGCCGGGTATGCGTGACCTTCACCGCATTATCGGGTCCGTAGCCGTCGGAATAAGTCCCCACCGCATAGTCGAAGTCGTCGCTCGACGCCCACTTGTTCGGCAGCGGCTTGGAGAGGACGTAGTCCGCCCGATTCGGCAAACCCCTTCGATGCTGCTCCAGGCCGTCAACCATGATGGTGTTGTGCGCCCTAGTGGACAGGACATACTTCCTCCACTGAGAGCTGTCATACGGGTAACTGCCCGGATCCACGACTAGATACTTGCCATACGCGTAGAGCACGATGCTGAGCGCATCCTCATGCTGATGCCCATAGCCAAACGGCCCGGCGTCGAACAGGAGATAGAGGTCGTTCGGCTCCCATCCATTCCGCATGAGCAGATGGCCCGAGAACGGCAGCGCGATGGAGTCAAAGGACGGCTTTTGGCCCTCCTTGCCTCCGGTCGCCACCCACTCGAAGTCCTTGCGGTCCGGGAAGTACTTGAAGGCCCGCTCAAGCGTGATCCTGATGTTAATCCGCCCGGCATCATTGAGGCCCGGCAGCGTCCCATCGGGCATGGAGGCCTTGAGGTTGTACTCCCACATCTTCCCCAGCTTGGCGACGTAGTCTGCAGGCATGGGGACGTCATTTAGCTCGGCGATCTGATATGCCATGAGGAAGTTGTCCAGGCTTACCTGATGATAGCCGGTCGAAAGCTCGATTTGCGCGCCGTCCGGGTAGACCTGCTTGTCCAACTCGGCGTAGAGGCGGTCGGTGGCGGTCTTCCTCCACTCGGCGGATTCCTTGAGCTCGGGAAAAAGGACGCCCGTCGTCATGAGGCCGTTCGCCTCCATCGCGAGCCAGTTGCCGGTCGAGGGCCACTTCATGAGGTGGCGGGCATGCTCGGCAAACGACTTCACCATCAGGATAATCGCATCGTCGGTGAATGAGGGCGAGGTGATGAACCGGGAATATGCCTCGGGAAGCGTCTGCCCGGAGCGAATCCCCGCCTCGATGGTCCGCCAGGTGTACGAAGAGTTCCCCGAACTCATGACGGGCACATGACATCTGGTGACCCAATCGGTCATCTGAGCGACAAACTCCTTCGCGTACTTCTCCTCGCCGGTGTCCCAGTAGGCGCGTCCAAGGATCACCCAGGCGTGGTGCCGATTGAGCTGCCAGGGCCACTCCTTGTAGTCAATCGGATTCAGATTCCAGTCAATCTGATCACCGAACTGCTGCCAATGGCTCTGGCTGTACATCTCGTGCTTGAGGAAGCGGTCGGCGTCCTGGGTGTTCACTCCGTCGGGACGGGAGTCATGCTTCGGCCTGGCGTGGGCGTCGAACTTCCACACGGGCTTCTGGCGGTGGCGGAAGTAATCTGCAAGCTCTTGCTTCGCAAGCTTGCCATTGCCTGATTCAATTGCCTCCCTCACGTTCTCCAATCCGGGATAATCCAGATTAAGCATGCCAAACAATTCCACGTCCGATATTCCCGGACTGGGAATATCGGTGAGCTTGAGGTCGGAGATGTGGATGACCGCCTCCGGATTCGGATGATTGCCCCAGCCCTCGGCGGTGAAGGTGATTCTGTCTATCTTGCTCCAAGTCGGCTGTCGGGAGACGGAGAACTCATTGAGCGGCATGACGAACTCCCGCCAGCCGGTCCAGTCAATGGTGATCCGCATGCTGAAGTAATCATCGCCCTCAGTCTCGGGCTTCTCGGAAGTCAAAATCAGCATGAAGTTGCTCTCGGTCGCCTTGGCTGAGTGAAGCGCGAACTCGACGCAGCTGAAAGCCCGCCAATCATAGGGGATGTCAGTCGTGCTGACGGATGGACTCTTGCCCTGATCCCACCTAATCGCCGGAGCGCCATTATAGGCAATCCCCGGCGCCCGCGCGCCCCCCTCCCAGCCGGAAAGCGATAGTGCCTGTGTATTCACCTCAGCCCTCCCAATGCTTGTCAGCGAAAGTATAAGCAATACCCATGCGTAACTTAGTTTCATGAACTTACCTCTCTTCAAGGCGATGGGGCGATGGGGCGAAAAAACCCCGGACCGTCTGACCCTCCCCCTTCGCTAGTATAGCATTTCAGTCAACTGCTTGATCTTGCCGGACGGGAGATCCATCACCCGAAGACTGCCCATTACCGTGAAGGCGAGTTTCCTCTCGTCATGTGACCACGCCGCCGCCGGTTCCCAGGAGCCTCCTCTGTCAGGCGCAAACTGGAATTCCCGGCGGTCTTTCCCGGCGATCAGCAGCATAGAGGTTGACCGCTCGCCTCGCTTAAACCAGACCGCACTCTTACCGCTTGGTGCAAGAAAAGCCTCGCCGCCAGGTGGAACTACAATGGGTTTGCCGATCAGCCTCAGCGTGTTTGAGGGCGGGACGATCCTGTACCAGGCAATACCGTCCTTCGTCTGCTGCATGACCCTGAAACTCCGACCGTCGGGATCCCATCTGAGGGCCTTTGTCGCCTTCATCCCCTTCACCAGTCGAGTGAATCCTGTGCCATCCCTGTTGATCCAAGCAAGGTCACCTTTCGGCATGATGTATGCCAGGCCCTTCCCATTCGGATGCCAGACCGGATGAGTACCTCCTCCCGATGTGAGCCTTCGGCGCCCGCTTCCATCGCGGTTCAGGAGATAGATGTTCTGCCACTCGGAATACTCACCGAGCTTTTCCCAGGCAGCCATGTCATCCCCCGGTCCGATTGCCGCAACAGCCAATGTCTGCGAATCAGGAGAGATTGCGGGGGCAATCCCTCCATGGAGACGGCTGAGCCTGGCCGCCATGGTGAGCGTGTAGGAGTTGACTAAGGTCCTATTGGAGTCACTCCTGACGTTCGAAATGAGAGACGCCTTGCCATTATTGGGATTGAAACTCCATGTTCGGATGTAGTCAAACGCCATGTCTCTGGTCTGGAACCTGAGGCGGCCCTGTCTCCACTGAGGGTTTCCGATATCCTCCTCAAGCATTGATATGCAGGGCAGACCCGCGCCCTTGTTCCAGACAGTCGGGCCGACTTCCCCATTCTCGCTGATCAAGGTGACGAAGTCCCAGCCGGTCGCCGCGAAACTGCTGCTGCCCTTTCGACTGACTTGCGTAAGCCGACCCACTACCGGCTTGCTTTCGCTAGTCCTCAGATCCCAGACGACCACTCCATGACTATCGCAATAACCACGTTCGAAAACTAAATACCTTCCATTCCCCGAAAAAACCGGATTCCCGTCTACCTTGCCGGCTTCCCAGGCGGCAGCAGCAGAAGACAGCATGATAACAGCAAGAAATAGCACAACTCGTCGCATGTATCCCTCCTATTCTCCTCCCGCCGCAACGGCTTCCAGCACTTCCGCTGGCCTATGAATCTTCATCCTCAACACCGTGAGGACCGAAATCGCTACCACGATCGCGCCCCCGTAGAACGGTATCTGATACCCCAGCTTCGCCCACAGAAGGCCGCCGGTGATAGGGACGATCACCGCTGCCAGGTGATTCACCGAGACCCCCATCGCCAGGCTGGGCATGACGTCCTCCGGATCGGCGATCTTGTGCAGGTATGTCGTCAGGCCGATGCTCCCCAGGAAAAAGAGGTTGTCCATGAAATAGAGCGAGTAGAGGATCGGCGGATGCTTGATGAACGCATATCCGAGGAACACCGGGATCAGGGCCGCATAACAGAAGGCCAGCACCTTTCGCTCGCCGATTCGGTCAATGAGCCTGCCGACCTTCGGGGCGAGGAAGATGTTCATCAGATTGTTCGCGATCATCAAGCCCGCGACGATCTGCAGCGGCGTATGGTAGTTGCGCACCAGGGCGAATATGGCGAACGTGATGAAAACCTGCTTACGGCAGCCCTCCAGGAAGACGAGGGCATAGTACAGCGAGTACCGGCGCTTGAAGACCATGCGGGGCTTTTCCTTCTGGCCGATGTCCCTGCTAATCATCGCAACGGAGACTGCCCCGGCAGCAACGATCACCCCGGCGAGGACGAAGATATTCCGGTAGCCGATATACTTGCCGCCCAGGAAAACCAGCGCCATCCCGCAGATCGTTCCGAACGCCCCGACCGCTCCAAGCTGACCAAGCCGCCGTCCCTTGCTATGCTCGTCGGCGAGGCTAAGGGCCATCGAAGGGCTGATCGGCATCCACGCGTGCAGGCCGATGCTCCAGATCAGCGAGTAGATCAGCAACTCGGGCATGCTATCAACCATATAGTAAGACCCCAAGCCGACCGCCAGGAGTCCGAGAGCGACTGAGGCAAGGATCGGTTCGGCGACCCGCATCGTCAGCGCCGCCACGAGGAACATCAGGAAGCCGGGCACCTCTCTCAGCGATTCGAGTATGCCTAACTGGCTCGGCTGGAGGTTCAGCGCCTCGACCGCGAAATTGTTGAACGTCGAGAAGTACGATCCGAAGCCGAACGAGACGCAGAATATCGTAAAAGCCAGCAGTCTCAGGTCGCGGCTTCCTCGTCGGGCAAAGGATCTGATCTGATCGGTACCGAGGGCCATTACCTGATGAACTCCAATACTTCCTCGAGGGGCTTTCTGGGCTTTGCGAGGGGTTCTTCGTCCGGAATCCCCAGCGGCAGGAGGGCAATGACCTCCCAGGGCGGCATGATGCCCAGCAGCTCCTTGATCTCCGGGCCGGCGATGCACGGAGCAGTCATCCAGCAAGTCCCGTATTTCATCGCATGTGCCGCAAGGCACAGGTTTTCCATGGCCGCCCCGAGGCTCTGGATATCCGGCTTCTGCCGGAGGGCGTCAATCTCTGCCCGCGTCCAACCGCGTTTTTCGAGGATCTCCTCAACCGTGGAGCGGTAAGGTTCGCCTAAAACGACTATGGTGACAGGGGCGTCCGCGAAGAATCCGCTCCATCCCTTTGCGGCCTGCAGCTTTGTGAGATAATCCTGAGCCTCGGGCCATTCGCTCAGGGAATCCAGCTTTCGGATGATAGCCTCGCGCATCTGCTCGAGAACCTTGCGATTGGTCACCGCCAGGAACTTCCACATCTGCATATTGCCGGCGCTGGGCGCACTCGTGGCAAGCTCGATTAGCCGCTGCACGTCCGCCTCGGGGATCGGGTCGGGCTTGAACTTCCGTATGCTCCTTCGATTGCTGATTGCCTCGAAAACGTCCATGACGGCCTCCCTTGCCGTGTTAGTATAACACGAAGGACAGGGTCTTAGGTTTTCGGCTGTAGGTTCTGGGGAGCCCCACAACCCATAACCCTCCCTTACAGCCGCTTGAGCACCAGTATCTCTCCCTCGCCCGGCGGTATCCACCTGTGAAATGGATACCGGGCGATCTCACGATAGCCGGGTATGGGGCCGAAAGCGAGTATGTAGAAGGCCCGTATCGTCGTCTCCCAGTTCGGTTTGTCGGTATAGGCCAGCCAGCCATTGCATTCATATCCCCCATGGACGGAGGTAACCGGCACCTTGTGCTTGCCGACCAGATCACCGTATGCCTGCCAGCGAGCCCTATTCCAGGCGAAATAATCGTGGGTCGCCCCTACGCTGAAAACACCGAAGATAATGATGACCGCCAATGCCGCCCCTATCAGCGCTCGGTTCTTCGAGGGATTCGTATTCAGCAAGGCAATCGGCATGAGCAACGGCAGGAGGATTAGGAAGTACCGATCGAAATAGCCGAAGCCCGACAACAGCACTATGGGCCCGATCGCGAGTAGGGCCGCCGACAGCCACAAGACCACCCGCCATCTGGAATCACGGTCCGTGAATGCCGTCTCTATCGCCTGAAGGATTTGCCGAAACAGAAGTGCCGCCCCCGCCGCCCCGATCACCGTCACTATCTCCCAGAGGGCCTTTGGGGCCGTCGGCAGATGCGAGAGACGCAGGGGGAACACATCATAGAGCGTAGCAGGCCCCACCCCGAAGTCTATCAGGATATTGCCAAATTGTTTCTTGAGGGGCATCCACTCGCCATGTATGATAAGGGTCGCCATCAGCCCGAGGAAGAGCAATGCCGACGCCGCCAGATTGATGCGCCAGAGCTTCGGAGACGGCGAGTCCTTCTTCGGCAACGTGACCAGCAGGATGGGGAAAAGGAACAATCCCACATAAACCAGAGCGGTCTCAATCACACTTGTCAGTCCGCCAATCATCTTCATCGGCCCACTGGTGAGGTAAGCCATTCCGGCTCTCGACTGAACGCTGTAATACAGAGGCATCCGGTCGGCTGCGGACAGCCATTTCTGATAGGCGAAGAGCAGGCCCACGACCGTAATCACCGGCAGGAGAGCGCCCATCAGGGTTCGGGGGCGGAAGCCGTTCTTGACCAGATAGGCGGCCGCGAACGAGATTGGCAGCATGATCCCGATTTGTCTGGTCAGGACTGCAATGTAAGCGAACAACGTCCCCGCGGCCACATAAGCAATCGAGTCCCGTCTAATCGCCCGAACGTAGAAGAAGATGGTCAGCATCGCGAAGGCGAAGAACGGGACGTCGGTCATGAAGGTATTCGACAGCTCGACGTACCATGGATTGACTGCGATCACCATCGCTCCGAGGAGGGCGAACGTGCGGGACACGCGCATTTCCCTGAGCAATCCGTAGGTTGCCAGTATCCCGATCAGCCCGAGGACCGCGGTCGAGGCCCGCAGGGCATGGAATGATGCGCCGAAGATCTTGCAGAACAGCGCCCCCCACACTAATTGGGAGACCAGAGTCATGGTAACGCCGTAGGGAAATATCAGCTTATGCTCATTCACCAGGCATCCCAGCGCCCGAGCATACCACCAATCGTCATTGAGTGGGAAGTGGCCCCGGGGATTGATGAGGATTTCCATGACCAGCCAGATAACGGTAATAGTGAGAACCGGGATTAGGGGCGTAAGGTTGTGAGCTCTAGGTTCTCGTAGGGCAGAGGTCTGTTCTCCCCGACTCTTCTGTGTCATCCGTGGTTTTCTGTGTAATCTGTGTACTTTCCCCACGAGGCTACACATGGTACTCAGCGAGTCAACCTGTCTGCGAGGGCTTCGTGCTCCTGCCAGATCTCGATGGGGAGGGAGTAGCCGAACTGCTGGAACCAATCCGTCTGGTTCTCGAGCTCCTCGTACCAGCGGTCCTTATCCACGTGGACGAGCGCCTGGATGGTCTCATCGGAGACTCTGAGGCCGGTGAGGTCAATGCCGCCTGGGGCGGGCACGTATCCGATGGGAGTCTCGACGGCGCTGTCTGCGCCTTTGCAGCGCTCGATGATCCACTTCAGGACTCTCAGGTTCTCGCCGAATCCAGGCCACAGGAACTTGCCGTGCTTGTCCTGGCGGAACCAGTTCACGCGGAAGATCTTCGGAGGATCTACGAGTTTCTTGCCCATCTCCAGCCAGTGACGGAAGTAGTCTGCCATGTTGTAGCCGCAGAATGGGAGCATAGCCATGGGGTCACGGCGGACGACTCCCTGCGCGCCGAGTGCGGCGGCGGTCGTCTCGGATGCCATCGTCGCTCCGACGTAGGTTCCATGCTGCCAGTTGAACGATTGATAAACAAGCGGCGCGAGTTGTGCTCTGCGAGCGCCGAACAATATCGCGGAAATCGGCACGCCTTCCGGGTCTTCCCAATGCGGCGAGAGGCTTGGGCACTGAGACGCAGGCGCGGTGAACCGAGAGTTCGGATGAGCGCCTTTCTCCCCACATGCCGGCGTCCAGAACTTGCCCTGCCAATCCATCCCATGCTCGGGAGGATCGTCATCGTGACTTTCCCACCAGACCGTGTTGTCGGGCCTCAGCAGGACGTTCGTGTATATGGTATTCGTGCGGATGGTCCGCATTGCGTTCGGATTCGTTTTGAAGTTCGTGCCGGGGACGACGCCGAAGAACCCCGCCTCCGGGTTCATTGCCCAGAGACGCCCGTCTTCGCCGATCCGCATCCATGCAATGTCATCGCCGACGGTCCAAATCTTCCAGCCGGGCAGGGATTTCGGCGGCACAAGCATCGCCAGGTTCGTCTTACCACATGCGCTGGGAAATGCGCCGCCCATGTAGAACTTCTCGCCCTCAGGGGTTTCGACGCCGATGATGAGCATGTGCTCGGCCATCCATCCTTCCTGGCGGCCTGTCCAGCTTGCGAGCCGGAGGGCCAGGCACTTCTTGCCCAGGAGGACATTGCCCCCATAGCCCGAGCCGATGCTCCAGATGGTATTGTCCTCAGGGAAGTGACAGATGAACCGCCGCTCGATGTCCAACTCGTGCTTCGAGTGCAGGCAGCGGGTGAAGTCGTCCGAGTTCCCTAGCTCGTCCCATGCGACCTGTCCCATACGGGTCATGATGCGCATGTTCAGCACCACGTAAATGCTGTCCGTAAGCTCGATCCCCACCTTGCTGAACGGGGAACCGGAGACGCCCATGAGATAGGGGACGACGTACATGGTGCGTCCGACCATCGAGCCTCGGAAGAGCTCGCCCAGCTTGGAATATGCATCTTCGCGCGACATCCAATTGTTATTCGGGCCTGCGTCCTCTTCTTTATCCGTGCAGATGAAGGTAAGGTGCTCCGTGCGGGCGACATCGTTGACAGCCGTGCGATGATACAGGCAGCCCGGAAGGACTTCCTGGTTCAGCAAGGTCAACTCGCCGGTGCTGAGAGCCTCGGCGGTCAGGCGCTCACGCTCCTCCTCGGAGCCGTCGCAATAGACTACTCTGTCCGGCTGACAGAGGTTCGCCGTATCGCCGACCCATTTTTTGACGGCGCTGTTGCTGACCAAAGTCATTCCTATTTGTGTGTTATTTCGACCGAAAAAGGCCGAATACCCTGGAAGGCAAGTGAACAGTAAACGGTAAACGGTGTGGATAGGATTGCTTTCCTCACTGTTCACTGGTTACTGTTTACTGATCACTATCCCCGGGATACTCGGCCTTCCATGCATTCCTTATCGCACGGAGACCGGCTTATTGTCTTGAAAAAGGCCTATTCAGGTAGCTCCCCTAAGCTCACGGGCTTCCATAATACCCGGAAACGGGCGGCAGTGTCAAGCATGAAGGGACAATCTCTGCAATAGGCCGGTTATCTCGGCCAGCGGAGGTTCATCGGGAGTATCTCCGGGAACTTGGCATGCGGCTCGGTCTGATACCAGTACCCTACCGAGGCGATGTCATCCTGGAGCTGCTGATACTTCCAGTTCGGCCACCAGCCGAGCGCCTGGATCGTGACCCGCAGGTCCTTGTCGAACCGGATCGGATCAGGGATATGCCAGCGGTAAAGCCCGTGCTTTGGCACTTCGCCGGGCTCCTTGCGCCAGAGGGGATAGCCCAGGAATGCGGTCGAATAGGTGTCCCCAAAGCACCACGCTCCGCCGAAGTAATCCTCAGTCCCTGTCCCACAGATCGTGGGAGCATCCTTATCGCCGTCCATGAAGAACTTAATCTCGCCCTCGCCCCACCAGCCGTTCGCAAGCTGAGTCCAGGCCAGATAAGTCCCGACGTAATGTCCCTTGCCCTTGATCCCCTCCAGGATCGTGTGCTCGGGCTTATCAATCGGAGTAACCGATCGCCGCCACTGAGCGTGGAAGTAGGCCGCGTCATCGGGGACTTCGTCCAGCTCGTAGGTGATCTGATAGAAGAAGCCGCCGATCTCCTCCCAGCGCTGATTCTCGACCTCGATCCGCGCGCTCTTCCTGAACGGCATCGGCCAGTAGGAATTGAACCCGCCGTTCGGGTTTACGGCGATGGGGATGGAGTTTATGTTCACCCGCAAGGCATGGCCGTTCGCGAAGAAATCACCGAGCGGGACCTCGATCGAGGGCGTCTTTTCGCCGTCCCAATACATGCGGAGAATGCAGTCACGGTAGGCCTTGGGATCAACCGTGATCCAGATATGGCGGATGGTCCCCGGGCCTTTGATGTCGGCCAGCACCGTATTCGATTCCTTGGGGAGCGTGATGCACGGTCGAACCTTCCAGCCCTTGCCAAGCCACGCGCCGGCATTGGCCTCGTCAGGGACTTCCAGCGCCCCACCGGCGACCTTCCCCTCAGGGTTCTCAGCCGAAATACTCCGTGTCTTGCCGTTCGAGAGCTTTGCGATATTGCACAAACCATAGGGTAGCGAGCTCATCTGTGATTTAGCCTCCTTGTCCTATATGTCATATCTGCTTGCCCTCCGTAGCCTTGGCAAAGGAGGGTCTTATCCGCTCTATTCCGACCGTGCGAATACCACCGCCACATCATCCTCATAGACCAGCAGCCAGTCCGGGTCCTCACGGAGCGCATTGACCACCGGTTTGTTGATCGGGAGCAGGATAACATCGGGGTTCACACTGTCCACGAAGGCTTCCCACTCAGGCGACATTGCCTCGAAATCCCGGATGGCCGCAGTCATGTGCCCATAGTGGAGGTCGGCCCGGCCGTCAATGGATACCTTGTATTTCGGATACAGCTTATAGATCAGGAAGCCGCCCCAACCGTAGTCGTTCAGCAGCCTTCCCTCGCCTCTGATCGGCTCGTCGAGCAGGAATTGGCAGGCGGCGGCGGGGTACATGCCATAACGCACGCAGTATTCCTCCGTGTTCACCCTGGGCATCTTCAGCACTATCAGCGCCGGAATCACCAGCAGCAGCAGGAGGTTCACCGGCCACCATCCCTGCAACTCCCTAAATGATCTTCCTCTCTCCGCATAGTGTTCCAGGACGGCGTTGATCTGCATCGCCAGCACGGGAGCAGCTACTATGCCGAAAAGCGGGACGTGGCGAATGCTCCGAACCGATAGGAACAGAGTCAGGAGCAGAATCGCCCATTGAGAAATCGGCATGCGCTTGCGGCCCAGGATCATCGCCGTGAGAAGCACCAATACAAGCAGATCATAGGGCCACATCCCTGGGCGGAGGAAATTCGGGCTTCTGAACTCGAGTACCAGATTTGTCGGGATCCGTCCAGAGAAGTACCCGATCGGATAAAGCAATCTGCCGATCGGGGACGGCCCTGCCAGCACTGCCAGCAATGAGCAGACTAACACTCCTGCCATGCGCAGTGCATCCGACCGCTTGCCCTCACGAATCGCGACTACGGCCGATTCGAGGAGCACCATGCCCATTACCAGGAAGCCGAACGCCCATCCTCCATGGAGGTTCGACCACAGCCAGAACATCGGCACTGCAAGCCAGAGCGCCTTGCTGCGGACGCTCTTGCTCAGGAGGATCAACAGACCGATCACGAACAGGTAGCTGAAGAGTTGAGGCCGCGGATTCCAGAACCTCACCCCAGCGAGGGCGCACAGGGTCATGATCCCAATGGCGGCGAACTCATGCTTGGTATATCGGCGCACGAGAATATAGAGGCTGGAGAGCAGCGCGGTGACCAGTACGGCCTTCATCACGATCAGGCCGATGAACCCGAAATGAGCGAATACCTGGTAGAAAAAGACTTGGGTAAGCCACTCGTGGTTTATCCATCGTTCCCCAGCCGTCGTGAACGAGAATGGGTCGGTCGTGGGCACGGACCGGCTGGTCCAGATCAGTTGGCCGGTCTTAAGATGCCACCAAGTATCCGGGTCCGAAACGTGTTGGAGTATCGGCAGCAGGAATCCCAACCCGCCGATGATCCACACCGCCAGCGCATGTCGAAGCTTCAATTTCATCATCTCTGCTCCCTAAAAAGTCAATAGTGGCATTATAAAGATGCTTGGCCTACCAGTCAATCCTATGTCAGGAACTGGTAGATCGGGACGTGGAAGATCCCACCGACGAGCGCCCAGGTCGCCTGCGCCGTGACGTCCCCGAGCATCACTCCGATGAAGAACGGCACGGTGCGGCGATAGAACCTGTTTCCTCCGTACCGCAGAACGATTGTCTTCACGAGCCACGCCATGAAGAACGGCACGATGAACGACTGCATTGTCCGTGTGTTCGCCATAATGTAGCCCACCGGATGAAGCCCCGGCACACCGAGCCTGCCTATCCAGGCAAGGAGACACGTAATACAGGCGCCGATGGTCATGGCCGTCACTCCCGCGAGATCGCGCGCCTTGGGGTTCGCTGCCAGGCGGTCAACGTCGCCGAAGCTGATGGCCGCCTTCACTACGGGATACGGGTTCGCCTTCGCTGTGGCCGCGCCGACCGCATACAGCTTGCTCAAGGTGCACCACCAGCCGAGCGCCAGCGCGGTGACCGTTCCGATCCCGACCCAGATCAGGATTGTCCGCCAGGACGTCCCCGTCTTCTCAGCGATGTCCATGCCCTCCATCAGGTACGGAAGCGATTGGCCGCGTATGTCAACGTGCACCAGATCGAAGAACCCCGTGGACACCAGCGCACCCTGACTAAGCCCGCCCGTGCCGAGGATGGCGCTGGAGGCATCGTGGGCAGACCAGAGAGGGGAGAAGGTCCATTGTCCGCCAGCTTCAGCGCGCACTCGCGCGCCGGTCAGCACATAGGCCGCGTAGATGAAAACGACCGCCCCGGCCATCACCAGTGGAAGGCCGGCGGAGTATATCATGCCCGTGCAGATTGCCGTGCAGACAAGGGCTGATACCCATAGCTTGCCCACAGCCGCCCGATCCTCCGGCGACAGCGATTTGGCTGCCGATCGGATGTGCTTTCGCGCGCTCCACAGGACGAGCACCGCGAATGCCACCCATGCCCCGGAAGCCTGCTCTTCGTAGTACGGGAAGCGTGATGCCTTCGTCCTGGCCGTATCCATGCCAAACATGGCGCATACGACGCAGAAGAGCCGCACGATTATGGCAAAGAACCAGCAACTGAAGCTGACATTACTGGGCACCAAATACGCGAGTCCGACTGCCATGGGATAGAAGCCGACGCTCAGGTCCCTGACGGCATTCCATGGCGGCGATGAGAAGATCATGGGAGCGAGGTTAAACGCCTTCAACTGGATCGCAGGCACCGCGGGCACCCATTCATGTATTGCGAGCAGACTCTGCAGGATCGCCGGGATGGCGAAACCGATCCAGAATACCGGCCGGCGGAAGATGTCGTTGCGTTTGTCCGTGAGCTGAAGCGGGAGCATGGCGACGGGAAACGTGAGCCGCTCGTGCTTGATCCAGACGTGGCGAAGAATTCCGGCGAGGCTGAGCCATATCCCCGACAGCGCGAGCAGGTATGCGCTCCAAAACGCGATGGGCACGGTCCACGCCGCCCATGGGACGCTCGTCCCTCCGCGATAGAGCCCTTGCACGGCGGCGGAATCCTGGAGCACCGGGAGCTTGCTGAGATACGATACATACTTCAGCCACTGCGGCTGGGTTTCGGAGAAGAACCGGATGTATCCCATGCCTTCGATGATGAACCTCAGCCCGCCGAAGCCGACTATCGGAATGGTCGCCGTCAGAACGATATAGCCCACGAGCAGCTCGCGGTCGGTGAATGGCAGCCATCGCCTGAGCACGCGCACGGCGAGGAGGTAGATGGCGGTCGGCATCATGATGGAATAGCAGATGAGATAGATGCCGCCGACGATCTCGCTATCGGCGACCCAGTAGATGATCACCGCCTGGGTGAATAGGATAAGCAGTATCAGCCGGAGTCGGATGCCCGCGATAGTCACGGAGTACACTTCGAGTAATCCAGCCGCCAAATCCTTCTTGTCCGTCGTATAAGTAGGAGGACGAAGAACCAGGAACGATGAACCAATCTCCGAAAGGAGTCACCCATGTCCCGAATGCTGTTGGTTTTGCTGCTATGCTTCCTGGCGAATGCCGCCCTTGCGAGGGGACTCCGAGCGCCGGCAGTTCCGCTGATCACCCATGATCCCTATTTCAGCTCCTGGTCCATGAGCGATCGCCTGGCCGATGATTGGCCGAAGCACTGGACCGGCGCAGTCACGGGCATGGCATGCATGGCGCGCATTGAGGGCAAGGCATACCGGTTCATGGGCACGGCCCCGAATACCCCGGCAACGGAGCAGACGGGCCTCGAGATCACGCCCACGCGAACGATCTATCAATTCAGCCAGGACGGAATCGCCATCTCCTTTACCTTCATGAGCCCCCTCCTGCCGAACGACCTGGATGTCTTCGCCCGGCCGGTGACTTATCTGATCTGGGAGGTCAAGTCCACCGACGGCAAGCAGCACGACGTCCAGCTCTACCTGGATGCGGGCGGCGAATGGGCGGTCAATACCTCCGATCAGCATGTCGAGTGGTCGAGGTTCAGGCGCTCGGGCATGACGGTCATGACCATCGCCAGTGAGGATCAGCCGATCCTGAAGCGACGGGGCGATGGGGTCAGGATAGATTGGGGTGCATTCTACCTGGCGGCTCCAGGAGCAACCGGCGATGCGATGGCGTCCGACCGCGCTTGCCGTGACTCATTTGTCTCCACCGGCAAGCTCCCGGATTCGGATGATATGCGCATGCCCAGAGCCGCTTCGGACGATTGGCCGGTGCTGGCAGCCGTCTACGACCTCGGCAAGGTCGGCAATGAAGCCGTCACCCGCCACGCGATAGTCGCCTATGACGAGGTTTATGCGATCGAGTTGCTCCAAAGGCGTCTGAGGCCCTACTGGCGTCGAACAGGGATGAACATCGGTGAGCTACTGGATGTTGCCGAAAAGGATTTCATCCCGCTGACCTCCAAGTGCGCCTCATTTGACAAGGAATTGACCGCCGATCTGACCAAAGTCGGTGGAGAGAAATACGCGCAGATGTGTGCATTGGCATACCGGCAGTGTATCGCCGGATGTGGATTCGCGGCCGATTTCGACGGCACGCTCCTCGTCTTCCCGAAGGAGAACACGAGCAATGGCTGCATCTCCACAGTGGACGTCATCTATCCCGGCTCGCCGCTTTTCATCCTCCTCAGCCCCGAAATGATGAAGGCCCAGCTCACGCCGGTCATGGACTATGCGAAGTCGGCTCGATGGAAATGGCCCTTCGCCCCTCATGACCTGGGTCAGTATCCGCTGGCGAACGGGCAGGTCTATGGCGGCGGTGAGCGCACCGAGGATAATCAGATGCCGATCGAGGAAACCGGCAACATGATCCTCATGACTGCGGCGGTCGCGAAGATCGAGGGGAATGCCGACTATGCCCAGAAGTACTGGCCCCTGCTCACCAAGTGGGCGGAGTACCTGCGTGAGAAGGGCCTCGACCCGGAGAACCAGCTTTGCACGGATGACTTCACCGGCCATCTGGCGCATAATGCCAATCTGTCGGTGAAGGCGATCCTCGCGCTCGGCGCATACGGCATGCTCTGCGACATGGCCGGCAGGGATGAGGATGCGAAGGCTTACCGGCAGACCGCCCGTGATATGGCCGCGAAGTGGGTTCAGATGGCGGATGACGGCGATCATTCGCGACTGGCGTTCGACAAACCGGGCACGTGGAGTCAGAAGTACAACCTCGTCTGGGATCGGATTCTTGGGATGGAGGTTTTTCCGCCCGAGGTCGCCCGCAAGGAGATCGCGTACTACAAGACCAGGCTCAATCAGTTCGGCCTGCCGCTCGACAGCCGTGCAGCACTCACTAAGACCGACTGGCTGACCTGGTCAGCGACCCTCGCCGAATCGCAAAAGGATTTCGAAGCGCTGATCAGCCCGACCTATGACTACTTCGACCAGACGCCGAAGCGCATCCCCATGACCGATCTGTATCAGACGGATGACCTGGGGAGCGGCTGGCTGAATGCCAGGCCCGTGGTCGGCGGCCTGTTCATCAAGATGCTCGCCGACCCGACGATGTGGAGGAAATGGGCATCGCGCTAACCTGCATAGCGCTCCCAATAAAGCACTTCGGAAAGCGGCTTCTTCTGGGGATTCCGCTCCTCGGCCGCATATCCGATGGCCACCAGTGAGACGAGCCTGTAGTCCCCCGGCAAACCCAGCAAGTCACGGATCACCGATGCGTAGGCCTTCTTGTCGCCCGCAACCCAGCACGAGCCGAGTCCATGGGCACGAGCGGCATTCAGCATGTTCTGAGTGGCGGCGCTCCCGTCCTCTAAATAGTACTTGCTGTCCTGGCAGAAGGCCGCGATGCAGACCGCCGCCTGCTCGATAAACTTCCCATGGTCCGAGATGTCGGCTATCTTCTTCCTCATCGCCGAGTCCGTGACCGCGATGAATTTCCATGGCTGGATGTTGATCGCACTCGCCGCCAGCCGCCCGCAGTCAACTATGTCCTCGATGTCCTCCTTCGCCACCGGCTTGTCCTGATATGCCCGTATACTCCGCCTGGTCTTCATGCATTCGATCGCGTCCATGGTGATCCTCCGATTTCGTAATCCGTAATCCGTGATGCGTAAGGGGGCTTTCCTTACTCGTTACTCCTTACTCGTTACCTGCTGCAGCCCTTCCATCCACCGCTCCGGATCCTTCACCAGGAGGGCGAATTCTCTGCCGTCTTGCAGTTTTAGGATGACATGCGTGTAGCCACCTCGCGCCGAGCCTCGGAACCACTTGCTCTCCTTCACCTCAGCTATGTCGCTCAGCGGGAACTCCACCTTCGATCCGACGAGCTGATCTATAATGACCCGCTTGTCCGTGAGCGTTGCGACTGCATTTCCACCGACTACGCCGAAACGGCGGAACATCGGCCGCTTGAATATGATGGCCTCCGGCCCGATAATGGCCTTCTCCCCCGCAAGCATGACGGAATCCTTGGTCTCCTCTGCCAGCCCCGACGATCTGCGCCTCATCCAGACCACGATGGGGATCCAGATGAGCGCCTCAAGAGCCAGGATGCCGATTACCAGCCAGATAATCTGAGTGCTCGTCAAGGTCTTACCTCCACGTGGTTACTGCCTCCCTCCGACAGATGCATATCTATTGTCTTAGACACACCTGACGCCTCAATAGTTACTCGGTACTTGCCATGATATCCTCGGAATGAGTACGAGCCGTCGGAGGCTGTCTTACCCTCCAGGTTCGTGTGCCATTCCTTCTTGATCAGCCGGTCGAGGATGAGGTAGGCCGGCTTCGGGGTAAGGTCCTTCCGAACAAGCCCTGCCGCGACCCCCTGCCATGCGCCGAAGTCGGAGAAATCCCACCAGGTGATCGCCTTCACCGCCGGATGACTGAAACACGCCCGATAGAACTGCTCGATCTGCTTCGCCTGTTTCTTCTCGTCGGCCGGATCGGTCTCCTTGCCGGAGATCAGCGTCGTCTCCGTGAGATGGAGAGGCTTTCCAAGCTTGGCATACTCATCCAGCACCGAGAGGATCGTCGGGATGGGGAAGAGGCCGCCGTGCATGTGACTCTGCAGGCCGATGACATCATAGGGGACGCCCGCATCCTTCATCTGCCGGAGGAGCTTCAGGGAGGCATCCTTGGCCTTCTTGTCACCGAACATGCCGAACTCATTGACGATCAGCAGGGCATCCGGGTTGGTCTCGCTGGCCCATTTCACCGCCTGGCTGGTCATGTCGTAGACGCTCATGCCGGCGAATCTGTTCCCATGGACCGACTCGTTCACCACGTCCCACACGCCGATTGATCCCTTGTAATGCGAGACGATGTCCCTCACACGAGCCTCCATCAGGCGCTTGACCTCGGCGTCGTCCTTGGGAAGCCACTCGGGGATTCCGGCCTCGTGACACGCCCACACGAGCGGATGCCCCTTCGGCAGTACTCCGTTCTCATTGCACCATTTGGCAACCGTCTCAGTAAAAAGGTAATTGGGCTTGCCTTGCTTGCCCTCGAACGACCGCCAATAGAACGGCAGGGTGGCATAGTTGAAGATGTGCTTGAACTCCTGGTTATACTTCTCGTTCGCCTCAGGCGTTGGATAGTGGCCGAATGTGTAGATATTGCAGCCGAAGAGGAAGTCGTGGGTGAGCTGCTCGACCTTGACCGTCGCGCCCGGAATCGGCCGGCCATTCTTGTCCATCACTCGAATAACCGCATCGCCCTTTCGATACTTTTCCGTATCCCGCTGGACACGCTTCGCGGTATCCGATGTGTCTGCCACGGCTGAGACTCCTATGAGAGCGATAAGAAATACGAGTAGATAGCGCATGTAGTCCTATTCGTCGTGCGAGGGAAATCGTCCTGCAGTTGACCGTGGAGGGTGGATTTGTGGTATAATATTGAGGTTGGGCCCGTAGCTCAGGTGGTAGAGCAACGCCCTTTTAAGGCGTGGGTCGTGCGTTCGAGTCGCACCGGGCTCACCAGGACCATCGTGCTTAGTCCATAGTGCCTCGTGCCTAGTCCACCAAGCACTAAGCACTACGTCTTCCTCTTCAACATTATCCACTGATTGTCGCGCGTGTGGATGAGGGCATAGCGGCCGTCCAGCCTCTCGCCGTGGAGATCTATCAGGTACTCGTTCGGCTCGGTCTTTTCCGCCTCGAACGTGCCTTTGTCCCAGATCTTGACCGTTCCCGCGCCGTATTCGCCTTCGGGGATCTCCCCCTCGAAGGTGATGTAGTCCACCGGATGGTCTTCGGTCTGGACCGCCAGCCGCCGAACCCCCGGCTCCTCGGGAACCCCTTTCGGAACCGCCCAGCTCTTCAAGACGCCCTCATGCTCCAGGCGGAAGTCCCAATGCAGGTGCGACGAATGGTGCTCCTGAACCACAAACCGGTGCTGCCCGGTGTCCTTCACCTCCGGCTTCGGCTCAGGGGTCTTTTGGAATTGCCTCTTCTCGGCGTATTCTTTCAACGTTCCTTCGGATTTCATTGTCCGATCTCCTTCCGACAACAGGGTGTTACCCATCATTGCGGTGTTCCTGCAGCAACATGGCAAACTGCATCCAACCCCTATGGAGTGCCTGGCGGCTGGACGCCGCTTTTCCATCGTGCAGAGTCAGAACTCATCGAATATCTTGACCCTGTCCATGGGAAAGCCCGTCACTATGTTGAAGAACGCCCGGTCTGCGGTGTTCTCGAACCATGCGGCAGAACACCAAGGATACTGCCTTGCCACCTGGACAAGGCCATGACGCACGGGATTATTGTGAACGTAGTTCAGCCTGGCAAGATATGACTTTTCATAGGTGATGTGGCTGTCCCAGTATTGATACCAAACCTTTCGTCCCTCGCATTCATCCAGGGCGTTCAGCTTAGCAGCGGTGAGTGTATGGAGCTTACCGATCATAACCCCCAGAGACGATGGATCGTCTGGCGAGTTCCCTACGAAGTGGTAGTGATTGCTGAACACCGCCCATGCCTGGAGTCGCCATTCATACTCCATAGCGATAGCAAGAAGACTATCATGGAGAAAAGCCAGTCGCTCCAGCTCCTTGAAGAAATGCTCTTTTCGATATGTTCCGGCGGTGACGATATATGCGCCGGCTTTTCCTAGTCTATGAACAGGCGCATGAGGCCAATCAGGCATTCGACCGATACCCCCGTCAGTCAGTTATCACACCTAATCTACTTCTCAGGCCAAAGCGTTTCCTGTTTCCATAGAAAAGCGGTGTCAAGCCACCAGGCACTCCATAAGGGCTGATACTCGCGCATAAAGAGTGCGTCCGCAGTCATTTGGGCTTCAGTACGAGTCTCTCAGCGACATGATCCTCAGCTTGCCGAGGATATCCCTCGCATCCAATTCAGGGCTTTCGACGGAGACAAGGATTGTCCTGCCGGCGGGGAGGTCGAAGAAGTTGTCGCTGAAGCGGACGTCCATGCCCGGGACTTCGAGCATCACGAATCGCGCGGTCTTGTCGGAGGTGAGCGAAATCCGATCCAACTCATCAATGTCCACCCTGACCATTACCTCAGGCAACTCCAGGTGCTTGCTTGGGACGAATGAGAGCATCCCCTGGCTGAGGCGCTCGTCATCCTGAAGGAGGCTGTAGACAAGGACCGCCTCCCGGCGCGTCTGCTCATCCAAATGCCCGGAGAGATCAACCTCCGAAACCAGCAGATCACTCCCCGCCGGGACGTTCACCGCATACTGGCCTTGTGCCAGCACCTCGCCATCCAGCTTCTCGAGCGACCAGTGAACGTCTCCCCCGAATGCCTCCATGAGATCGTTTGTGACATGGAGCTTCACGATACACTCGCTCTCTTCCGCTGAGACGAGCAACGGGGCGAAGAAGCGCTTTGCCGCGTAGTGGAGTGCCTTCCAATGACCGCCGTACTCCAGGCTCGACCAGCTTGCGACCGGCCAGCAGTCGTTGAATTGCCAGTAGAGCGTTCCCATGCACCGATTCCCATTCCGATTCCGCCGCCAGTGCTCCGCCCCATACCGGATCGCCTCGGCCTGGAGGACCTGGCTGACGTACACCATCATCGGGAAGTCCTTGGGGATTCGGAAGTTGCTCGCCATGTAATGCAGGATCAGGGCGTTCCCGACTTCCAGCTTCTGGTGGCTCTCCATGATGCGGCTGGTCATGTTCCAGTCCTCCGGCTCGGCGAAGGTCCTCACGGTCTCCATCGAGGGGAGCGACTCGAAGCCGAACTCGCTCATGAAGCGGAAGTAGTGCCGGCGGTAGGCGGTGAACGGCTGACGCCCGTGCCACACGTCCCAGTAATGGCCGTCGCCCTCGTTCTCGCCGGTGGGATTGACGAGCGGTTCGCTCGAGTAAGGGGAACTCGGCCAGTAAGGGGTCGCCCTGTCCTCGGCGGCCACTACCTTGGGGAGGAGTTCGTGGAATATCATCTTGTACCTGCGCTGGCGCTCGTCGTTATTCTCAGTGCCGGCCCACCAATTGACCACGCCCCACTCCATCTCATTGTTGCCGCACCAGAGGGCGAGGCACGGGTGATGCCGGATGCGCCGGATGTTGTCAATGGCCTCCAGACGGACGCTCTCCAGCACGTCGGGATTGACCGGATAGTGGCCGCAGGAGAACATGAACTCCTGCCAGACGAGGATGCCGAACTCGTCGCAGAGGTCATAGAAGCGCTCGTCCTCATAGATGCCGCCGCCCCACACACGGAGCATGTTCATGTTCGCATTGGCGGCGCTCGAGATGAGGTCGCGGTACTGCTCGTCGGTGATGCGGCTGGGAAAGACATCGGCGGGGATCCAATTCGCGCCCTTGGCAAAGATCGGGACACCGTTGATGACGAAGTAGAAGGACTTGCCGAAATCATCGGGGTCTTGCCTAAGTTCCAGGGTCCGCAGGCCTAGCCGGAGCCCCCTCCCCGGCCCTCCCCCTCCAGGGGTGAGGGTGAGTTCGAGCCGGTACAGACTCTGCTCGCCATAGCCATTCGGCCACCAGAGCGCCGGGTCTTCGACGAGGAAGTCCACTGCCCCACAAGTGGTGTCAGGTTCCAGGTGATCTTGCTCTTCCCACACCATGCCATCGGGCCCGGTGAGAGTAGCTTTGAGCACCAACTCGGCGTCCGAAAAGCGCTCGATGTCAGCCTCGACATGGACCTCGACCCTCGTGCGGCCGTGGACCTGCGTCACCCTCACATCCTCGATCCTCGCGGCCGAATACCCCGCCAATCGGATCGAGCGCCAGATGCCGCTTGTCGGGAGCTTCGGCCCCCAGTCCCAGCCCCACTGATACGGCGCTTTCCTCAGATACGGTGAGCCCGGGATGCTGTGGCTGGGCGAGATGACGAGGGGATCGTCATCCAGCTTGGAGGTAACATAGTTCACCGGCGAGGCGAATTCGATCTCGATTCTATTCTCGCCTTGGTAAATTTTGCCGGTGACGTCGAACCGATATCGCCGAAACATATTGTCCGTTCGCGCGATCTCCTCGCCGTTCAGGCGAATCGTCGCCAGGGTATCCAATCCGTCGCATTCGAGGAAGATGCGCTCCTCGGCAAGCAGGCCCTCATCGGCCATGAAGGTTCGCCGATAGACCCAATCGGTCTGCGCGACCCATGCGACAGCATATTCATTGTCGCCGAAGAAGGGATCAGGAATCCTCCCGGCTGTCAGCAGATCTGTATGAATGCAACCAGGCACGGCCGCAGGAATCCAGTCATCCTTGCCGGTCTGGCTCACTTGCCATGCGCCATCCAATGATTGAACCATGTTGACCCCCAGTTTCGTCTACCCATTTTACGCGGCGGAATGCAACCATGCAAGCGAATGACGGAGGACGCGGACGTTCGAGCGTGTAACAGGGAGTGGTAGCGCCGGCAGCCTGCCGGCTTTCAACATTCACGGGGGAGAGAATGGCGCTTAAGCAACCGATGCTTCACGAGAAGCAGGAAGATATTTTTCTGGAGAAACTTCGCCAGCGGAGGGACGAGTTCGGCAAGCTCCGGTACTGGGGCGCGAGGCCGATAACCGGCATCAAGATGCGCGAGACGACTGCCTACGAGAAGATCGAGGATGCCCTCAAGTCCCCCGGCTGGAAGGATATCAAGATCGGCGACGAGTGGGCGGGGGACGGGCAGTTCGGCTGGTTCAAGATGAGTTTCAGCGTCCCAAAGGAGTTCGACGGCAAGACCCTGGTTGCCATCCTACGATTCGGAACGGCGGGCTGGCTCGGCGGCGAGGGCTGCCTGTTCATAAACGGTACGCCCTACCAGGGCGTTGACCCGAACCACCAGGAGGTCATCCTTGCCGAGAAGGCGAAGGCCGGGCAGAAGTTCGAGCTGGTCGCGGAGTGCGTCTCGACCCAGGTTTGGCAAGGCAAGCGCCATAAGGTGAAGCTGGAGCAGGCCGACATCGCAATCCTCAACCATGAGGTCAAGGACTATTTCTACGATCTGAACTTCATCACCAATCTCGCGAGCGCACTGCCCCCGGGAAGTCGGCGGCGGGCGACCATCATCCGAACCGGCAACAAAAGCGTGGACGCCTTCGACTTTGAAGCCAAGAGCCTCGATGCTTTGAGCAAGACCGCTCAGAAGGCGGCCGCCATCCTCAAGCCACTCTACAAAGCGCCAGCCGAAGCCAGCGCCCTCGAGTTCGCCTGCAATGGTCACTCGCACATTGACGTCGCCTGGCTGTGGCCATACGCGGAGACGGTGCGAAAGTGCTCGCGCACATTCTCGACTGTCATGCGCCTGATGGACGAGTATCCGTTCTACCTCTTCACCCAGAGCCAGGCGCAACTCTATGAGTTCACGAAGGACAACTACCCAAAGCTCTATGAGGAGATCAAGAAGCGAGTCAAGGAGCGCAGGTTCGAGCCTCAGGGAAGCATGTGGGTCGAGGCCGACTGCAATATCTGCTCGGGCGAGTCGCTCGTGAGGCAGATCACGCTGGGCAAGGGGTATTTCCTTGATGAGTTCGGCATCGAGACGGACGTTCTCTGGCTGCCGGATGTCTTCGGCTACAGCGCCGCCCTGCCCCAAATCCTGAAGAAGGCCGGCATTGACTACTTCATGACCATCAAGATAAGCTGGAGTCAGTTCAACAAGTTCCCCTACTCGACGTTCTGGTGGGAGGGGATTGACGGCACGCGGGTGATGGCGCACTTCATGCCCTCGAACGACTACAATGCGCGCATTGACCCCGGCCAGCTTCGGACTTCGGCGGAGGATTATCGGGAAAAGGACCGGTCGGATATTGCGCTCTATTCCTTTGGCTATGGGGATGGAGGCGGCGGGCCGGCGAAGGAGCACCTGGAGCACCTGAAGCGTGCGGCGAACCTTGAGGGCCTGCCGAAGTGCACGCCGATGTGGGTGGCGGACTTCGTCAAGCAGCTTACTAAGCGGAGTGAGGATTTGCCCTCGTGGGTCGGGGAGCTTTATCTGGAGTTCCATCGGGGGACTTATACAACTCAGGGACGGAATAAGCGCTCGAATCGGAAGTCGGAGCTTCTCCTGCGAGATGCCGAGATGGCGGCCGGCCTGGCGTGGATGACCTCAGGTGCGAAGTACCCGACCGACAAGATCATCCATGCCTGGAAGCTGGTCTGCAAGAATCAGTTCCACGATGTAATCCCCGGCACGTCCGTGACCGATGTCTATAAGGACACGGCGGTTGACTACAAGGAGGTCACGGGCATCGGCGAGTCCATTCGGACTGCCGGCCTTGAAAAGCTTGGCGGCAAGGGTGCGAACATCATGGTGTTCAACAGCCTCTCGTGGGAGCGCAACGATCCGCTGCAGGTGAAGGTCGCCCCGACGGATCGGGGTAGACCGGGCAAGGCGGCCGACTTCCATGCCGAGACTTCGGATGGCAAGCCGCTTCCCTCACAGGCCTCGAAAACCGATCCGTCGGTGTTGTGGGTCCAGCCTGAGTCGGTGCCCGGGATCGGGATCAGCGCCCTGAAGCTAGTCAAGGGCAAGCCTAAGGCGTCCTCGCCGATCAAGGTCTCGCCGACCGGCATGGAGAACGACTTCTATCGGATCAAGCTCGATCGCCAGGGCCTCATCACCTCCATCTTCGACAAGCGGCAGAAGCGCGAAGTCCTGCCGAAAGACGGGAAGGCGAACGTCCTCCAGCTCTTCGAGGACAAGCCGCTCTCGTGGGATGCCTGGGACATCGAGTTCTTCTACCGCGACAAGGGCCGAGAGATCACGGAAGTCAGCGAGATAGCGGTCGAGGAGGCAGGGCCGGTCCGAGGGGCGCTCAAGATTCGGCGGAAGTTCGGGCAGTCGGAGATCGAGCAGCGGATCGTCCTGTGGAGCTCCAGCCCGCGAATTGACTTCGAGACGCACGTTGACTGGCATGAGACCCAGAAATGCCTGAAGGTCGCGTTCCCCGTGGACGTCCATGCTTCCAGCGCACGGTTCGACATCCAGTTTGGGAGCGTGGAGCGCCCGACTCATTGGAACACGAGTTGGGACTTTGCTCGTCTAGAAGTTGCGGCCCAGAAGTGGGTTGACATGTCGCAGGCCGATCGCGGGGTGAGCCTGCTCAATGACTGCAAATACGGGCACGATGTGCATGAGAACGTCCTGCGCCTGACACTCCTTCGAGCGCCGACAACCCCCGATCCGACTGCTGACAGGGGCGAGCATTTCTTCACCTACTCGCTCTTGCCGCATGAGGGCGATTGGCGGCTGGGCGAGACCGTCCGCCGGGCGTATGAGTTGAACGTGCCGATGGTCGCATGGCTCGGTGACGGGAAGGCGTCCGCAATGCTGCTCGGCGTTGATGCGCCGAATGTGATCATCGAGACGGTCAAGAAGGCCGACCGCGAGGATGTCCCGACGGATCGGGATGCTCGCTCAGGCGGCACGCTCATCGTGCGGATGTACGAGTGCCTGGGCATGGACGCCGAGTTCAGCCTCAAGGTCGGATTCCCGATCAAGAAGGCGTCCGAGTGCGATCTCCTCGAGCGGGACCTCGGCGACCTCGAGGTCAAGCAGAGGACGATCCCGCTGTCGATGAAGCCATTCGAGCTTAGAACGGTGAAACTGAGATAAATGGGTCGTATAGGTCCTATCAGTCTCATTCTCCTGGCGCTGGGGGTTTCAGCGTGGGGTCAGCCCTGGGGTCCGAGGCCGACGTTCCGCGGCGCTTCCGCTGAGGATGTCGTGGGGGCTCTGGAAACGGAGGATCGGGCAAAGGCGGCGTTTCTGCTGGGGCAGATCGGGGATCGGAAGGTAGTTCCGGCGCTGGCGGAATTCACCGGCGATCCTGATCGGTCGGTCCGAGTCCAGGCCGGGATCGCCCTGGCGAGTCTGGGAGATCGCCGTGGAATTCCGGTCTGCGCGACAGCCTTGAACAGCGATCCCACGTGGATCAGGTGCTATGCGGCGTATGCCCTTTGGCAGGTCGATACTCCACGAGCCAGGCGGATTCTGAAGGAGAGCCTCAAGGGCCAGGGGAAGTTCATCAGCGAGGTGATCAACGGCGCGTTGAGCACGCCGTATGTGACGCCGGCTAAGTCGGCGGCGAAGAAGTTATCCCTGGACGATCCGGGCGATGCTCTCGCCGAGGAAGCCGATTGGTGGTGGCACGAGGGGAATCTGGAGCAGGCGGCGAGATGCCTGGAGACGATGTTGTTCCTGGACCCGACGGATGTCCAGACCTGCGAACTCGCTGCCTGGCTGGAATGGAGCTTGGGGCGGGACGATCAGGCGGTCAACACGCTGAAGCGGGGGATCGCCGAGGCACCCGACAACCCAGAGGCTTATTTCCAGCTCGGCTTCCACTACTTCAATACTAAGCGGTATATCCTCGCACGAGAGCCGCTCAGGAAGGCCCTCGACCTCGGCGGGGATGACATCATGCGTCGGCAGTATGCCCACTGCCTGGAGAAGTTGGGGCAATATTCGGAAGCGCTCGATCAGTGGACGATCTTGCTGCAGAAAGCACCGGACGACTCGGTCGTGAAAATGAACTACGGGCGAGTTAAACGACTGGTGAACGGTGAACAGTGAACGGTGGGACCATGCGCAGAATAATCATTTTACTCTTGATCACTGCCTCGGCGGTTGCGGCTGAGGAGAGCGTCCTTCCCCTTGCCGTCGGCAACCGGTGGGAGTATGCCGTCACGCAGTACGGAATCATGAGCTCCGGCGAAGGCAAGAGATCTCGCTCCATGGAGATGGCCTCCCAGGGGACTTGCGTGGAGGAGGTGATCTCCATCAAGGAAAAGCGCAAGGACGGCGTAGTCTATGAGTATCATGCGGTCACGAAGACGGACGCCGGCTTGAATACCGAGCCAAGCGAGGTCATCGAAGACACCCTCATGCTGGCCTTTGACAAGGGGATCGCCATCACTGCCGGCAAGCTATCAGGCATGGACGACCTCTTCAGCAACGAGTGGGTGAAGTACGATCCGCCTCTGATATCCTTCGCATTCGGCCTCAAGCCGGGAAGCAAGTGGAAGATCGGCACCGTCCGAGAGGGCAATCTCCGCATGCCCATGGAGGCGCAGGTCACCGGCGTCGAGACTGTCATAGTGCCAGCGGGAACGTTCGAGAATTGCCTGAAGATTTACGTCACCTGCAGCAAAGTCACGGGTACCATGGGCTCGGGTGCGGACATGGCGACCATCAAGAGCGGCAAGAGCGTCAACACGGTCTGGATGCATCCGAGCGTGGGCGTCGTGAAGGAGCAAGACATCCTTCAGGCGAAGATGCAGTTCGCAAATGGCCCCCTCATGACCGGCACTCAGCGGAAGGTCAAGGAGCTGCTCCCAGGCTACCGGGCGGAATCAGGAGGCTAAGCCATGCTGCGACTCCTATTCATCCTATCAGTCCTATCTGCCGCCGCCAACGGCTCCCAATACGGCGGATGGTCCGGTCTCTCCGGCAAGAAGACCGGCTTCTTCCACGTAGAGCGGCTCGACGGCCGATGGTGGTGCATTGACCCCACGGGCGCTGCCTTCTTCGCCATCGGGACGGACCATGTGAACTATAACGTCCACTGGTGCGAAGCCCTGGGTTATGCTCCTTACGCCCAGAATATCCGCAAGAAATACAACAACGACGAATCCGCCTGGGCAAAGTCCGCAACCGACCGCCTGAAGCAGTGGAATTTCAATGTCCTCGGCGCGAACAACTCGCCCTCGACCCGAAATCGCGGAATGGCCTACATGGGATTCCTGGGCATGGGCTCGGAGTACGCAGGCAAGGATTCGATAGTCGAGAAAGTCTACTGGACCGGCTTCCCGAATGTCTTCAACCCCGCATTCGCCGAGTTTTGCCGCCAGAAGGCCGACAAGGAGTGCGCCCCCGCGAAGGACGATCCCTGGCTGTTCGGCTGGTTCATTGACAATGAGCTCGAGTGGTTCGGCAAGGGCGGGGGAGATGTCGGCATTGCCACTGAGGCCGTCAAGCTGCCTGCGACCCATGAGGCGAAAAAGGCGCTTGTCGAGCTTCTGAAGGGCAAGTATTCGGACATCGGCAAGTTCAACTCGGCCTGGGGGACATCGTTCGGAAGCTGGGACGATGCCCTTGGCTCGGTCGCCTGGAATGAAAAGGCGAATGAGAAGGTTACTGCCGACAAGCTGGAGTTCGTCCGCCTGTGCGCCGATCGCTATTTCGCCATTGCGACCGCCGCCATCCGAAAAGCCGATCCGAATCACATGATCATCGGCTGCAGGTTCGCCGGAAATGCGCCGCCGATTTGGGACATCGCAGGCAAGTATTGCGACATAGTCAGCCTGAACTACTATGGCCAGGTTGACCTGGATACCCTCAAGCCTATCAACCTTGTCGAGGACCTTACTCGCTGGCACAAAGACGCCAAGCGCCCGCTGATGCTGACCGAGTGGAGCTTCCCCGCCCTGGACGCCGGCCTTCCCTCGAAACACGGCGCAGGCATGAGGGTCCGCACCCAGGCCGACAAGGCGAAATGCTTCGAGGTATACCAAAAGACCTTCTTCCGCCTGCCGTTCATGGTGGGGAGCGATTACTTCATGTGGGTGGATGAGCCGGTCCTCGGCATCGCGAAGACCTTCCCGGAGGACAGCAATTACGGCTTGGTGGATGTGAATGACGACCCCTGGAAGCTCTTTACTGAGGCCGTGACTCGTGTGAACGCCCAGGCGTATCAGATCCACTCGGGAAAGACCTCCGAGTTAAGCATCGAGAGTCCTGACCCTCGGACGCTTAAGATCCGCAATACCGGCGTAGTGAGCGCCAAGACCTCCCTGTCAATTCGGATTGACGGCAAGGATTCCGAGTGGACGGTCTCAGTCCCTGCTCGCGGCGAATCAATCGTCGAGGCCGATGTCCCGCCGGGCGTGCATTATCTGGAGGCGGCGGTTGATCCGGAAGGCAAGCTGGTCGAGATCAACCGGGGCGACAATCGTCTCGCGAAGATGGTCTATGTCAGTGAGGGGGCGGCCTCGAGGGGGAAGGCTATCATCGGAGTGCTGGCATCCTCGGAATCGGTCGTTTCCGTTCCCCTCTCGCGCCTGCCGAAGAACAGCGGTCTGAGACTTCTCGATTCTGCCGGCAAGGAGATCCCGGCCGAGGTCTTTGACCTCGACGGCTCGCGGACCATCACGCCTGCCGACGAATTGATCTTCCAAGCCCAGCCCAGCCCTAAGCCCGCTGCCATCTACGTGGATTTCAACTCCAACTCGGCAAAGCTGGTCACCGCCAGAACCGTGGAATCCTTCGATCTCTCTGGCAAGCTTCGGCTGGCCAAGAACACGGGCAGTGGGACGGCGATAGACTTGGTCGAGATGGGCGGCATCCACATGGGCTCGTTCGAGGTGCTGATGCAGCAGGTCGCCGGAGGGACGTGGTGGCAGAGGCCGAATAGAGTCAAGAGCATCCGATTGTGGAAAGGCAGCCTGATCAAGCGGGTGGAAATCATCATGTCGAATACCGAGGGACTTACTTACGACGCCACCTACGCCTTCGAGTTCTACCCCGACCGTCAGTGGTTCGCCGCCCGATTCCTGTCCCTGACGAACACCGATTCCCGGCCATGGACACTCGGCAGTTACTTCTACTATCCACTGTCGGCGATTGGAGGCGACTCGAAGGACGACGATGCCGATCCGCCCGGAGCAGGTGGAGTCGCCGCATGGACGAACGCCAAAGTCGGGGCCGCCTATGGGATCATCGCACGTCCCGCGACCGGCGTCCAGGTCTACTTCTGGAAGGACGAAGCAGGCGGCGAGCACTCGGATGCCCGAGCTCAGATTGACAAGCCCCTCAAGCCCGGCGAGACCTGCCTCGGCAAGACGCCGCCGGCCTATATCTTCTGCGCCTCTACCAAGCATGATCCTCAGCCCTGGAGGTCCATCGAGCTGGGGATCGAATCACTTCCCAAATGGGAAGTGTTCAAGCCGTAGTGTGGCCTACCTAGCAGTGCAAATACTGCTCCACGAGCTTGCGGATCTCGTCCTCCTTGCCATACAGGCGCTCGCTGAGGTCCTTGTCGTCGTACTTCTTCAGGCCCTCTGCGATCCCGTCAATCACGGCCGGAGTGAAAACACCGTCCTTCTGGTAGATCTCCCGATCCTTGACCAGGCAATCAGCCGACTCCCAGCATGACGCCGGCAATTGGGGCAGCTTCGCCTGAACCGCCTTGTGCTGGTCGTCGAAGATGTTGACGTCTACATACAGATCATTCGCCAACTTCAGTGAATCAGGCGACTGAAGCCCATACTGCGCCGCGACCGCCATTCCCGCGAGCAGCAGGTGGATATTCGCCGATCCGTCGGGACTTCGCAACTCGACCGTCTGCCCCTTGATGAACTTCGAAAGTCCATCCTGATCCTGAGGATTCGCATCCTTGATCATGTCCTCGACATTGAGCCATGCCAGCGGAACCCTCACCAACACCGAGCGATTCCTATCGCCCCAGCAGACGTTTGTCGGGGCCTCCTGATGCGGCACCAGCCGCAGGTAGGAGGTCGGAACGGTGTTTCCGAAGGCGGTCAGTGATCGAGCCATCCTCATGTAGCCGCCGATGACCTTCTTTGCCGTGTCACTCAGCTTGCCGTCCTCCACCATGATGCTCTTGCCGCCATTGACCAGCCGGGTATGGACGTGAAGCCCACTGCCTGCGTGGCCCACGAGCAGCTTCGGCGCAAACGTCAGGGTGTAACCGTACTTGTAGGCCAGCATCCTGAGTATCCACTTGGCGATGACGGTCTGATCCGCTGCATCCGCGATCGGCGTTGGCAGAAGCTCGACCTCATCCTGAGCCATCTCCACATCGTCCACGCAGATACTCCCTACCTCGGAATGTGCGTACTTGATCCTCAGGCCGCACTGCGCCATGATGCGAATCGCCTCGCCGCGGAACTTCTCCATCTTCGAAAATGGGGCTGATTCGTGATATCCCCTCTGTGCGCTCATGGGATAGAGCGGCTGCTTCTCGTGGAATATGTAATACTCCAACTCGCCCATGCCTTCCAGGATCAGACCGGTCTGAGCCTGGAGCGTATCC